>JAAUXU010043989.1_pt1 | contig 22550 bp, 12 predicted proteins | sample 7278151 | NCBI WGS metagenome assembly JAAUXU01 (sample SAMN14350113, study PRJNA611818) | marine sediment metagenome | isolation source: surface marine sediment (1.8m) | place: French Polynesia: Moorea | collected 2018-08 | reverse complement strand
GCATGGCAACGATGCCGCTGAGTAGGCCCACATATGTCAGGGTAAAGCAGTCAACAAACCCGTCAGCGATATTGTGATCGCTGCTGAGATCAGTTCTCAAACAAGCTCACTTCATCTTTGACGGCACGAGTGGCCACCAAATCCAAGGGCAGGTCCGATGACAAGAAACAGCAGGTGGTGGACCTCCCAAAGGCCATCACGGCCCAGACAGCCTCGCAATGTGGGTGACGACCCCTCTGCCAGCCAGGTTGGGCAGGCAGACGCTTCCCTCGCCGGTCTTTGAGCCACTCTCCGTGCACCTCATTTCCCTTTCATGTGCACCTCAAAGTTGCATTATTGTTAGAAAGCCAAAGTTTGAAAATATTAGTTTATTCCCGAAAAAAGGTCTTTTTTCTCCTCGAGGCGCCATTTCTCAAGCTCCTCATGTTGATGATGATGACGTCTGGAACGAGCCTGAACGAGTGTTTGCACAGTAGCAGCACAGATGGCTTTTTGTGCTCGGTCCCAATATAATTTATTGGATACATTCTTTTGTGTCAGTCGATTCTTTATCTGGATTTTTCATCTCGCCTGAAAAGTACTAATCGCACTGCACTATTTTTGCGTGCATTGTCAAAGTCAAAGAATCTCTTAATACAAGTACAATAACAGCCTTTTTGTTGCATGACGTAGACGCTTTTATTCAATTTCCGCCGAAGAAGCTGAAGAAAAATACTTTCTCTCACTCTACGTCAGTCTTTGCTTGGTCGAAGACAGAAGCCCATTTATCACGCAGCAGAACGAAGAAACTTCCCCCACGTTCCTGTAGTCGCCGCACAGCGAGACGAAGGACAAGCTCACGAGCAACTTGCATGACTGATTTGGAAAGGGAGGCCGACGCTCAGCAGCCGCGGCCTCGAACGAGGCCGCGGCCTCGAGTGGCATCAAGCAGCAAAAACAAGAGGGCATGCAAGGCCCGAATGGTACAGGGTGGTTAGCTCAGCTCTGGCATGCTTGGGTAGTAACTCCATTCCTGATCAAGGGATGTGGACAAATTGAGCAATTCAGTTCAAATTTGTTCTCTTTGTCCCCAACATCATTTTACATAACTCTATATGTATTCACGTCACTTTTTTTAGTAAATGCTCCTCGTCTATTTACTTGCAGCGTGCCAACTTTTTCTATAGTACATCCACTGTGGATTGAGGACAGGCCTAGGACAGGCCTAGGACAGGCCTAGGACAGAACAGCATGGCCAGGGCTGCACTGTCATATAGCTGACTTGGCTGTACATTACTTGACCACCCTAGGGAGGTATTATACTGCATACTAAAAAACTGTGCCCATTTTTTGAACTATTTTTCCACCCTGATCGCAATGGCTCAGAGCTAACATGTCTGACCACTCATTCAGGGGTCTGGGGTTTGATTCCATCTTCCTCCATTACTATTTCGTGGAAAATCACCAAACACGTGGCTGAAAATGTGGGAAATGAGTGCAAGTTAGCACTGAGCTCCTGAGTAGCCTCTTGAGGGAGGCATAGGACAAACAGAGACTGCTTCTTCTGGCCAAGGTGTCAATCACCTTAGGCGCCATCTTCTGATAGATGCGGAAGCAACGTGCAAGCTGCCTGCAAATACAGGTGAAAGAAAATATGGGAAATCATGGTCAAAGAAGTGACGTTAACCCTACGAACGTCTGTCTTGTAAAGAAGTGCCCTCTTTATGAACTCCCTCCGACCCCCCTCCCTTGGCTTGTCATGACCCTGGTGCTGCAAAATGCAAATCAGGCACACAGTGCTTCTAGTCGAGATCAATGTTTATAAGCAGTACCAAGTCCATCATACATCCTTGTTCATCGTAGAGAGCTCAAACGTGATACTTAGAAATTACTTAGACCGTACTGTGGGGGCACCGACTTGCGTAAGGTTGAACTCATACATATTAATGCGTACGACCAAACTAATCAACATATACGAACAAAAATTTTGAGCGTTAACAGCTGCAAAGAAGGACAAACACAAGATCTGGAATGTTAAATGTGTCTCCCCTTGGCACGACAGAACGACATTGAACTGGTCGCCAATGGTGTCCTGGAACATTGCATCCAATGCCTTGGTCGCTCCAACGTGTCTGACGTTGCCAAGATCATGTTCAGCTCGATCGAGAAATTGCTTACAATGGTAATCAGCTGTAAATACACCAAAGACAAAGCAACGTAGCTGGAACCAAATATGCTCCCAGCACTGATCGGACGAGTGCGCTCGCAACTTTCGAGAGACCCTGTAGATGCCCCGGAGGTTCACTTGTCAATTTTGGCTGACATTGAGCTTGATCGGTCAGCTGCTTATGCAGACGTTGGAGTCTGGAAAAATAAACAACTCAAAGTCTGTCCAACTAAGTTATCTCTATGTATAGTTGATCCTTCGCCGACTGCGCGTGTGCGTGCATGCATATGGAGACGGATACAACTTTAACTGGAATCAATACCAGAGCATCATATCAAGTATACATCAGATCCAAGTGGGCAGGAAATATATAAGAGCTCTCCCCTTATGCAGGTACATTAACTAAGTGCTGCCGGGCGATAATTTGTGACTTTTCATTCAGGCAATCTGACCTGTCAGAGGCCTGAGATTGGTTGAGGCCCAAGGCCGACATAAGGCCGAACGCAAGTCAAAACCTCGGTCAAAACGAGGCATATATCACCGTCAGGCAATTTATATCTAATGCGCAATTGCTGTTTTTCCCCTGACAAATTATTCATGTCAAAAGTGCATGTGCAGCCTCACAAGGCACAACACTGAAGAAATTCGAAGTTTTCGAGGGTCTTTTTTAATATTAGAGTGATTTCAGCTGGTATTGTCACAAAGTACTTCTCCGCACTAAAAAAAAGGAGAAAGCCAATCAATTACTTTGCGTTGAACTATCTATAAAGTATGATGAGAGTGGGTTAATGCATAATCTGTTAAGTGGTCAAATTGCTTTCTAGATCAAAGCCCCTGCTGTTTTCTGCCACTTTAAGGCGTTCTTATATAGGTTAACGCAATAATAAGCAATACTTGATGAGTAGAAAGAAATACAGCCGCAGTGGTAATTTTCCTTGCAGACTCTGCCAGACTCAGAGAATGATGTCAAAAGACTAAAAACCATTTGTACAATGCGGTTTTTTTACTGCTCTGCAAATGCTATAAGTCCCACAAAGGAAGACTCTCAACCAGTCGACCAAGACCAAACCATTCATCGTGTTTTTATCAACTCACTGGTGATGATGGTCTTATACAGTATAAAGAATAGAGAAGCTTTTCTGTGACATAACCGAAAAGGGAAAACTTTGTCGTGTGTCAAAATCTGGTAAAAATGCACAATGCTTAGGATTGGTCAAATCGGTTGTAACACGGGTCTTTTTTGTCTGAATTATCCGACTTTAAATATGTTGTACACTTTGTTCAGCACAAATGAGGGAAGATTCAGACAACACCTATGTCTTCGTGACATGACCAAATGTCTGCCCGAGCGTCCCTTTGTCAGCTTGAAATTGGTCCTGGCATACAGAAGATGATTGAATGACGTTTTCTAAACGCTACAACAAATCTCACGTTCAATGTGAAATTGTCAGACATGAGCAAGGGCTGGATCGATTACCCATCGAGCCTTGCTCGCATGCCCTGGCACGGACGGATAGAGATGCTTCGAGTCCAGGCCCGAGCACCAAGGCTCGAAGCCATTGTTAGCCGGCCCGACCCGACTGGAGCTCGAGTTCCATCCGCCCGACGCGACCGGAGCAAATAAAGATCTATCAAACCCAGGCCCAGGCTCGAAAGATCAAGGGCTCAAAGCCATTCTCAGCCAGCCCGACCGGAGCCGAGCTTGAAGAAAGCTAGCCCGACACATCGCCACAGACAGATACAGGGGGTCCTGCAGGTGTTGGAACTTCCCCACCTCTAGTCAGGGTTGCCACACAACCCTTGACATGGAATCCAGGACTTTGCCCAGCTGGTGACATCCTTGTCCGCGGTGCCAGATGAAGCATTCAGCTAGGAGCTGTTTAGATGCATGTGTGCCTGGGTGCGCCAGGCTGTGTAGTGCCTCAGAGATGTGGACAGCTGGACCGAATTGGCCCTTGGGCATGTCTCACAGGAGCACGAGTCCAGTGTCCAGTGTCATGTTGCAGCACTGGTGAGGGACATGCATGTTTCCAGATCAGCAGCTTGGGCGGTGGTGACGGCTGTGAAGTCTCTTGGGCTGGTTGGCTATGGTGAGGATTGGTAGAACATTGTGGGAAACTTTTACCACTTATTCCCTTTTCGTTTGGAGTGTTAGAAAAGAGAACAGTGTACCGGAAGAAGTCCTGTCAGATTGATACATGAGGAGTTCATACCAAGTACATATGAGCTCGGGTTAAGTTAATTTTGCTCCCAACTTCTTGTGCACTACTGAATGAGGATAAAAGTGCCTTAGGTGTTATCTTAACCCAGTAGAACATAAAAGTTGACATCAACAATGCATGTGCTACAGAACTGTTGTGTCCGTCCTACCTCAGAACTTTGTTGATGGACCCTGATACCGATTCATCCATCACATGAAGTTCATTTCAAAGTCATATGACAGAATTTACAGAGCATACTTGAACGAGGATGGCACCCCAGATGAGTGTCATATGAACTTCTCGTGAGGGATTTATCAGTCTCGGGATCGATTAACATAGGTCTGTGACTCACATGCCTTTGATATGAACTTCATGTGGTGGATGAATCAGTGTTAGGGACTATCAACAAAGTTCTGAGGTAGGACAGATACAACACTTGTGCAGTAGGCTAGTTATTATAGTTCTGTAGACACTATGAACATGGCTTGTGGATCTTGATGTCAACTTTTATGCGCTGCAGAAGTAAGATAAAAGCTAAGGCATTTATTCTCACTCAGTAGTGCATAAGAAGTTGGCAGCAAAATTGACTTGTCCCAAGTCAATATGTCCTTGGCATGAACTCCGTCTGTATCAATCTGGCAGGGATTGATCTATGTTGATCGGCCCTAAGACTGATAAATGCCTCACATGAAGCTCATATGAAAGTCATACTAGGTGCAAACTTGTTCAAGTGCCAATTCTGTCAGGGACGGAAAGGGCTGACTCGCACTGCTTCAGTGCCTCCCAGGCTCCCTTAGGAGTTCACAGCACGTCTACATAGACATTTCAGCGTGACAGAGGCATCTATTGGATCCCTGACCAGCAGCTGGGAGTCAGGATGGCAGCTCTTCCTTCGCCTCCTCAACAGTTCGGCAGGGATTAGTAGTGGAGATGAAGAGTCATCAGTCTTAGCAATAGTATTATATTAGCTTTGCTCTTCCACTTCAAGTGCCCCTGTCAGTGACCCAGGGAGTCCAATCCCTTCAATAGCAATGTGGAGAGAAGGTGGAAACTTAATCCGGGGGAAATTTTAACTTGAAGAGACAAAAGTGCGCATAATGTGAAAAACTTTCAAGAACAACTGCGAAAGTTAAAGGAAAGCCTAAGCAACAACTCAGAGGGGTCCATTACCCACAGACTTTGATGATCACAGCCTCCCTCCCTCCCAACGAGTTTGAGCAGGCAGTTGACAGGATGAAAAGTTGACCAAGAGTTGCATTGAATAGCTAAGAAACACTGCATGTTTTCAGTACATTTACAGAAAAGTACTTTTTGGTCGATCTCTTACACCCAAAGGGCTGTTACTTGTACTTACTTTCACCATGTGAGTTGGCAATTTCAGTCGTTTTTGTCTCCTTTATCAATGTGTTCCACTCTAATGTGCCAAATTTAGTCGCTTGTCTAAATTTGAGAAAGACAGCAAGATTATGTTGTATTCTAGGTCCTATTGTGCTGAAATAAATTTTGGGATTTTCTCTTCGCAAGAAAAGAAAACTTTATTGAGTGTAACTAATGATGTCTTTTTACTGCTAGGTCAGTTTGTCGAGGCGTGTGACAGCTCCGAACGTTTGTCCCATTGATGCCACAAGTGATGTTTTTCTGGTCACGCTACTTTCCACACACCCTGTACTTGTGTCAGAGCAGCCAAAAAGTCACTCTGCGAGGAGACATTTCCTCCTTCAGGCAAGGCCACTGAGGGTTATTTATTGACGTGAGCAGTAAAGTGACTTTCCAAAGACTGCGCGTTAGTGATAAAATGTCCTTGCGCCACCCAAATAGCGGCAGAAAAGGCCGCCAATTTGTTCTTTCTTTGCATCTTTTGTGTTTTTTTATATCCATTCTGCTGCAGTATTGGGCAAACAACAGGAAAGGGACCATAAATTCTTTCCAGGGCTTTCTTGGCTGCAAAAAATTTGCCTGCTGCACTTGCAATTTCTCTCGTTTTTGCGGAACTCGGCCGACAACGACGGAATGAAGGAAGTCACGTTGCAAAATCTGGGCTCCCATGGGCGTGGATTAAGAGGCAGCTGTTGCTTCGCCTCAGCCACTGATAAATTCTCATCTTTTCCCTTCTGACAGAGAAAGAAGTCTTTAAGGCCTCATCTCAGAGCGTGAAAAGGCTTCTTTGTCGTCCCTTGTTCATCCATGAAATTTGATTTCTTTCCCGCATTTCCCTTCTTGCTCAGGATAATATTTTCTGGTGTTCTGAGAGAGAGAAAAATCTCTTCCTCCTTTTTCCTCCATTTTTGACGCATCATCTATCTATTCATCTTGCGAGAGGAATGTGACGGTGTAAAATTGCTTTGGCATGAGGAAAAAACCACTTGCGCATGCAACGCACACGCGCGCCCTGCGGAAATGGCAAACGCGCGCCCGCATCCGCAAATCTGCATTCTGGCAGCCCTGACTGACAAGCCAACAGGGACATTTCGTTCCTCTTGGTCAGCGGAAAAAGAGCCACACAGCGTGCAACAAAATAATAATAATGATAACGTCACGCAAATGGGTGAGCTTGGCTCACTCAGGGCGGTGATTTGTGGCTCGCTCACGCCAGGGAATAAATGCGGGAAATTTCCCGGGTGGCCACGAAATTCCCTCAACCTGAGACGGGCAAATGAGTGGGGAAATGTTCGCTGTCTCTGCCGCAGCCCAAGTCGCTCCTGCTCAGAAATGGATAGTCCCAGTCAGTCGGGTTGTCCTGGTCGTTCTCCGGCAGCCGTGACGTCACAGCAACTGCATCTCCAACAGGTTGAACGTTCAAGCCTGGCCTAGGGATCCTCACGAGCTTGAACAGTCAAGTCTGGCCTGGGGATCCTTATGAGCCTGAACAGTCGAGCCTGGCCTAGGGATCCTTATGACCCTGACTCGAACTCATAGGCTTGCATCATCACTTTTCCCGACCTCAACAGGCTGGCAGCTCAAACCCTCAAATTCGCAATCTCCCTGCTGCTCCCGCTCCCTTCAGCTGCACTGTCCACACTTTCATACAAACATTGATTGGTTTTGGTAGAACTGGCACTAAAAATGCCAACCTGGCAAAAGGAGGAGGGGACAGATTTGATTGTGGTTTTGTCACAGATTGCTTGCTTTTATACATCACCAGCAGTCTGCACTACGCACGGGGCAGAGACACCACCTCACTACACTGCTGCCCGATCTTGCGCCCCGCCCGCCGCTACAGCTGACTCGAGTTGTCCATCTTTACTCTATTGCTCGTCAGGTCATGAAGACACAGCGGCATTTCAGGTGAAAAATTGAGAGTTGACACAAAAATGCTGAGAAAGAAAAGCATTTCACTTTGCGAAAGCAAAAAGTCAGTAAAAGTTATTTTGGAGATTTGTTGCACTGGTCGGGAAGTGAATAGTGAATCACCTAAAATCCCGTCCCCAACAACCGAGAGTGCATTATGTTCTTAACGTAAATAAGTGCTGTCGATGTAATTTGTGGACACCCCCGTCAATGGTTAATGCACCCTCTTGTCGATAATCAGGGCAACAATGCCATACATTACAAGGAAAAGTAATCCAGTTCTTGTCTGATTTGAGCAGCGTTGCCAGCTCCAGTGTAGTGAACGCCGGACAATGTGTCGTTCATGGGACCACAGACAATTAGCCTATTAACTGACTTTTCTTATAATACATACATACAACATAGTGTGATAGAGAAAAGATCTTCGCTACCAACTGTTTAGGACCGGCGTAAATGATCCCGTTCACTTTTTTTGCCCAGACTTATTGAACAAAGCAAAATAAGAGGCTTAAAGTCCCTGTTATGGTACAGCCACTGCTGCACTGCTGCAGACTCGTGACACTTGGAGAACATTGCAAAAATGCATTGTTCAAATGTTTTGTTCTTTTTAGTCATCATTTTGAGTCTGGCAGAGTCTATAAGGAAAAATCATCTGGAGCTACATTTTTTGTACCCGTTTAAGCAATGTTTACTGATGCATTAACCAGTGAAAGAACATCCCGAAAGTTGCCCCCCAAAAATGGAATTTGAGACACTTGGCCTAAGCCATTTGACCTATGACGCATTGCCGCGAACTTTCCTTTTCTCGGCACTTTTAGTCCATACGATACTTCACAAAAGTGCCAAACAAGACTTCTGGGTGCCAAAGAGTTCGTAGTGAAGCCAGTTTTGCCAAAACTGGCATTGAAGGATGCGAGTTGGCAACGCTGGATTACTTAGGGCTTGTCTGGTAGTTTTTCTGTCACTTCAACCTTCAGATTCTGAATGATGACGACACATTTGAGACGCATCAACTTATGCTGAACAATGCTTGAAAATAAAAGTCTCTTGTTGTTACTTCTTTAAAAAAGTAAACTTTTTTTGATAAGTTTACCCTCGGCAAAGCAATATATTACACTTAAAAGCAATGACGTTTAATGGCCTCTATTTAATGAACTATGAAGCGCAGTCTGGAAAACCAAGCCAGATTTTTAGTTGACTTCCTTCAGAACCGACCCTATAAAGAAGGATATGCATAGAACATCGCTTCTCTCCAATGTCCTCGGCGGACGCAATCGCCTTGGGTGGGCAGCGTTGTTCTTTGTCGCCGCCACGGTCACTATGGGCACGGCCAACATCGCCGCTACCGCTATCGCCGCCGCAGTCGTTGCCCCAGGCGGGCTGCAACTTTCCGTTGGTCTTTGGGCACATTCCACGTAAAATATCAGACTCCTAGTACACATTTGACAGACATTTGAAGGCCAAGGCCTAAAAAAGGTGTAACCGGGCGCGCCACTATTAGATTAACCCCTTTTTTTGTAAATAGCTGTGTAAACAATTGACTTTTACGGGGGCCTTAACTTTGGTGCTGACGGCAACTCCTTCCAAGAGTGAGAAGACAAAAACTGTGGCCGACACCAGCAACTTGAGCAGCGATTGGAGCAGCAAAAAGGAGCTGACCTTTGATCCCCTGGAGCAGTTTTTCTCCCACTTGACCATGCAAAGGTGAGCACATCAGTTGGAGCCTGCGCAACACTGACACGTGGCTGGGAGCTCCATCCCTGCCCTTGGCGGCCGCTCAGTTCTTGACGACTTTGGACAACTTCCACAATTCTTGCGTCTGCTCTCGTGCACTTGAGGTTAATCCCATGGTCGTGGTGCACCCGCCTCAAGTCAGGTCTGTAGCAACCCCTAGAGTGCGGTAAATCACCCTTTGGAATGCAGTCGACTGCGAATATCTGTGAGTCAGCATCACTTTGGGACTCCTAAGTTCGGCTTCGCAAATCTGGGCAGGAAACCGCCCTGTGCAGTCGCCTCCGGTTCGTTCGCACCGGCGCCATTTGGACATCAGCAGCAGATCTGGGGAAACGGTTCCAAAATGACTCTGCCAGCTGAAATGACAGGTCTGAGACCAAGAGAAAACATTGCTCCTCACACTCGTCTCGAAGCAAAATGCTGGCGACAGAAAAAGTACAGAAAGTGAAGTACAACAGTGTAGTGAGAAAAGTACTTCATTTTTTCCTGGAAATGGAGTCCACGAAGAGTAAATGCAGGTCAGTGCATTTCATACTCATCAGGAGCTCAGAAAGATCAAACAAACTTTTGTGGAATCTCCAACAGTGAACAAGCAGATCCTTTTACTAACTGTATGAACAAACAATGTTAGAAGATTCATCGGCCTAAATAAACACTTTGTCCTCCCTTTTTGGACTTTCATCATGACAAACAAACACAGGAGAGACAGTATTTCTCAGGACATTTTGCTGTCTCACAGCAGAAATTGAATTTCAGTGTCCAATTTTTTGGAGGTCTTTATGTAGTAAATGTCCCACTGCCAGCCCAAGGACTTATTCACTGATGCCTGAAAACGAGCAATTGCTGTGAATCAAATTGTCCAATTTCCACCAAGTTTTTGTCGAAACGCCGTTTGAAGTATCGGGTGTCTCTGACAGGACGAGTCGCACTTGCTAAGAAGTTGTTCGAACAAGAGAAAGCCAAAGAATTGTTCCAGGACAACAGATGTTCGAACGAGTCGAATATTCTTGTCACTCACTACCAGAGACACGGTGAAGCAGTCGTCAGCCAGAGATGCCTCCTCTAATTCCAAACGGGATTAAAATGTTTCCCTGCCAAATCCACTTGTCGTCATTTTCCTATGGTCTGGCGCCATCTTCGGTGGCCGTTTGGATGATGTCGTCGACGTCTTGGTCAGTGGATCTGGAGTAGCTTTCTGAGTGGAAGAAGTCGGACCGAACCATTTTGGACTGCATCACATGACAGTAAAATTCCGATTTGGTCAAAAAACATCCGACTTTTTCAGCATTTTGTGGGGAAACCGACGAAGTTTTATCTCGTAACAGCAGCCCCTGATTTAATCAATCTTTTCGTTGGAGAAAAGGGGAGAACCAGTGCACAAATAGGAAAAAAACAATTTTTCTTTCAATTAAACCAACTGCGGACTTTCGATTTGAATGTTGGAGAAAAGCAGAAAAACTTTCTCTTTGGCAGACTGAGCAAAGATTGTTGAACAGTCTGACATGGCCGGATTGAGTCTGGTAAATATTGCACAAGAACATTGTCTCAGTTGGCAACTTGGTCAGGACAGGGAGTTGCTCAAGAACTGTGAGCAGGACCTCAAAGGATAACCTTCAATTGAGTCCATTCGTCCTCCAAACTCCTGACTGGCTTTCACTACATTTCATATTGGACAGTCATGTTCAATTTTCGCCAAAGTGTCCTGCTCTCCAATATTTCACTTCTTCAAGACCTTCACGGCGTGAGAAACAGGAAGTACCCTTGATTTAGTCTCAAACTTTTAAGCAATTGAAACTGCCATTAAGGAGGCTGGTGCTGCAAACCATTTTTTCTTTAGTTGCTTAGTTTTTCTTTTGTTTAGTGGCTACAATACAAAAATTTCTGTTAGCAGTGATTTTTCGGGTGGATTTTCACAGTGACAAACTAAGTGTGAAGTCCGCACACACTCACTGCAGTCACGTCAGACAAGTTGAAGGAGTCAATGGAGGGGAAATCACATAGTACAATGCGAGTTCCTACCGATTTATCAAGTCTGTTCAAGTGTACACTGATTTGGGCTAGCCCATGCAAGTTCAAGCTGGCCCTTGCATGTCCATATTGGCCTGTGTAACTTCATATATACTGGTTTAGGCTAGCCCATTCAGGTCCATACAGCCACGGACATAAATGGAATGGATCGGAAATCGACAAGAACCTTTGCATGACGTCGGCCGGGTGGGGCACTTTCAGGTGGAATAACCCCTTGGGGTGTTATTCAGTACATGTGGGCACCAGAAAATGGCTGCCCACATGTTAAATAAACATCTCTGCCAGGACAGAAACAATTATGATGACTTGCTGATGAGTCAGCTGTTGTAAAATCAGTTGTTGCTGCCAGCTGTTGCCGGCAGCGAGGTGGCGGTAAAAGAAGACTCAATGTGGTTCTGGTGTAGCCAAAACTGTCACAATAGGTAGTCTAGAGACAAAAAATGGGCGATTTTTCGAAGATCATATACAATATATTATCCTAACTGGCTTTGTACATGCTCTCTGCTAGATGACACTTTGAGGTGCGGGTGACTTTTTTCTTTTGTAACTGCACTGCAGATGACCAGATGTTAAAAGAAGAGCTTCATGGCTAATTTGTACTTTCTCCAATTTTCCATGGAATCAACTTTCCATAGCACATCTATTTTTTCTGTGTCACACCAGCCTATATAAGGTTATACTGGTTTAGGTTAGCCTATGCCAGTCTGCACCAGCCCATGTAAGATTATGCTGGTTTAGGCCAGCCTATGCCAGTCTGCACCGGCCTATATAAGGTTATACTGGTTTTAAGCTAGCCTATGCCAGTCTGCGCCAGCCTGTACATGTTCAGACTGGATTAGACTAACCTATGCCAGTCTGCACCAGCCTGTATATGTTCAGACTGGATTAGACTAACCTATGCCAGTCTGCACCAGCCTACGTAAGTTGGCAACAGGACGGTTTCCCCGGTCTCGGCCAACTCCGCGTCACTGAGGTCGTTGTTCGTCAGCCATGGAGACGACGGATGTTTTCTGCTTCTCCCCGACTTTCGAGCTCTCGTACGAGGTATTGGGTGAGCCAGAAACGGCTCCTTGTTGACATTTCTGTCTGTCCTCGGCGCCCCATTATTACATGCAGATAAACGTTGAAGTCTCGATAAAAAGTCTCTGAGATTGCACCACTTCAGTGCCTCCATCGAAAACTTTTTTGAGCATGCCAAATCTCGAAGAACAGGCCTACAGGTCTAACTTTTCTTTCCGCTACTGCAACAAAGCTCAGGGAACGAAGGAAAGAAGGATCTTTTTGTCTCTGGCGATAAAAGATATGCTTGAGGAACAGGACGAGATCAAACGGGAGGCACAAGTGTCTCCTTCGTTCTAAAAGTTATCTCTCTTTCGTATGTGTCTTAAAGGCTCAGACGTTTACGCGAGCATCCCAAACTTTTGCGTGCAACTTGGCAAAAAAAAGCCTGTGGAATGAATGCCAATAAAGGCAAGCTGCAGTCGAAAAGAAGCCTGAAAATGGCCTCACTCGATGCAGTTTTATTGGGCTGCAGACTCAAAGTGTGGCAACTCTGTCAGCGCCGGTCACTTGAGCAGGAAGAAAAATCGCTAGTCAGATGTCCCAAAAATTGGCCGGATTTTTTTTTGCCCGCCGGGAGTAACAAAGAAAAAAAAATCCATCCCAGCTGTCAGGTGTGGGAAGCCAATCTTGTCTGGTCGAGTGCAGGCGCGCTACTTTCGAGCAACAGCGCTCAATGAGACTGGCTTCACTTTCGCTGGTCTCGAGGGCCTCTTCCAGGATAAATGATGCCTGACATAATAGTGTGAACTTCAAACCGTCGTCCATCCTTACGCACTGAACGCGGTGCGTGCGTCGGCCAGGCTCTGCACAGGCCCTGCACAGGCTCTGCACAGGCCCTGCACAGGCCTTGCACAGGCCTTGCACAGGGTTTCCCTGAGGCCAGCCTCACCTTCCACTCCAGGCGCATGGGGGTCACCCGGACTGCACTGTTGCGCCACAGGGTGTCGTGGAAGTCCTACCACCCTCTCCGACCGTGTCCGAGAGACTGACGGGTCACCCGGTAGCTCCTTAGAACGACTGATTCGGTGGTATGAAGCAAGCCCGAGGGAGACCAGACTCGCGCTGATTGAAAAGCTTGTGTGTTCATCATTTTTAGTCTTACATACTATTGAGCTAAATTGAGAGCGTAAACTTAAGAAGAGCTGAAACATAAGTCTTACACTTAACAGTTTAAGCCAGCCAGCGCTGAACTCATTAACTTTCTACCTAAGTGAGTGTTTTAGCATCACAGCCACTGTCGACAGTCAGAGCATAACGGACACTAATGGCAAGATAGAGTCTTGGAAAGTCCAACATTTCCCATCATCTTTTCTCATTTTCTCCACTGCTAGAGAAGTGTTCTACCTTTCGCGTTCTGTGAAACTTTACTAACCACTGGGTCAAGTACATACGCAGACGCTCGAGTCACGACTAGGGATGTGTCGGGCTGAACAGCCTTGCCTGGACCAAGTCCAGCTTGGTCAAGTTGAGTCCTTGCCACTGAGTCTGGCTCTAAAGTCCGTGGAGACCGTGTGCAGATTAGGGGCATTCTACAGGTTGGCTCGGATATTTTGTCGTGGGAGAATGTTTTGTCCGAGCAGTGGGATCCCGGTGAAATGCCAAATTGCACTTCAGCATTTCAACCGTAGTCGTGCACAACAGGTGATCAGGGAAAGTCAGATTTGCAAGTCGTGCAAAATTTGCAAACACATGTGCAACTTCTCCCCGTGACAGTGATTTTGGCGCAAGCATCAGCTTTGGCAGTAACATCAACAGTGACAATGTTAGTGGAATTGCGACTGCCTCTGTCCAATTTTAGGACGTAATTAACAATATTAAAGTATCTTTATTGTTCAGCCAAATTTCTCCCCCTGCTACTGAAGAATGCCAAGCAAACGTTGCAGGCGTGACTCTGGCCTTGGTCGACTGACAAGAAAGCTTTTCTTGTGTAAAAAAAGCAGTAACAACACCTGACAGCAGCGTGAACAGGTATGAGGAGCCAACCTGTATCAAAGTTTTATTGGCAACCTCGCGAATATTTCATCAGTCCGGATAAAAGTTTCATTGAGTCAACAGGCGCAGTCACGAAAGGGTAACTGGGACTGTCCAAACCCCGGCTGAATCCATCCCTACTTACAACAATCCTCAGGTTTTGTATTCAGCACGTGTTACCATTTATAAGAGCCCACCCAGGTCTTGCGGTGGACATGGCCTTATATAAAGCGCTATAAAGTACCGCACAAATACAGAGTGGCACGAAGATTAAAAAGAGTTGTCCGTCCGTACGATAACCATATGTATTATATACGTACAGGGTGGAACTTGGTCCCCTACCCAGTCCGTTCTTGCTTCTAGAAAAAGGCTGCTTCCTACAGGAATTTACCCATCAGCTTCCTGGAGGCGAAGACCAACGTCCAAGTCTGGTTGGCCTTCAGTGGGTCTGGATCAAAGTCTGGAGGGATTGTCAAGCACTGACCGATGATGAAGCTGCTCGATGCTTCTTGACTTGAGCACCAACGATAAGAAATATTTCCTCCAAGATGTCTGCAACACTTCTGTGTTAAGGGAAAATTCGCACGCGGCTTGAGCCATTGTAAAAGCTCAGCTTTTGTACTCTGGGCGTACAGTACAAATGCTTAAAGTACATGTATGATTTACATGCATCACCTTGACTGACTGAATAGTCACTAAATAGTTCGGGGAAGTATGAATATCATACGTAGAAGGACAACATAACGTTACGATGAGTGAAGTGAGCAGCTCATTCGTTATTGCTCTTAGCGTGGCTACAAACGCACCCACGACAGCACCAGCATTATCAGAAAGTCAGGGTTGCCACATCACTAAGGATGTTCTGCAAGACAAAGAAATATTGGGGCATTTCATGTACTTTAAGCACATGTCAGGAATATTGAATGCTCTCTTGAGTTAGCACACAGTAAGCTGAAGACTTTGGTTCAAGTTATCCTTCACCGCTGATGTGCAAAAGGACATTTTTGCTTGCCACACTCTTCAGTCACGACCAAAGCTCACTTGTGCAGTCAGATCTTGCCCCAACAGGGTGTTGCTGTGGCGTGCATGATCCCAAAATGGGAGATGTCGAGCACATTAAAATTGAAGCACATATGCAGAAGAAGGCACAGAATACCTGACCATTCATAAAGAATTTCTAAGAGCCTACTTGGGCCCTTTTTTGGTAATATTCCAACTGCTCCACGCCTTACAAAGTTATGAACAATTTCTTTAAGGGGCTTCACCCTTTGTACCCACAAAAAACGTCCTCTGGGTGCTCTTACCTGACCCTGGCATAGATACCAATACGATAAGCGGACAACGCGACCTTAAACTGATTGGTGTAGGAAAAATGTATCTCATATATCGACGACCGTAACAATCCGAATGGTTTTTTGCATCGACTCAAAAAATCAGCGTGGCCAAATTTCTCAGTTATGAGCGATTCTGAGTGTTTGTAAGCAAATGCTGGACCTCAAACTGTTTGGCATAGAGTGTAGTGTGTTGCATCATAAATCTGTACTGTAGCAGGTTCGGATTATTCAATCAATCATTCAAAGAATGAGGGTTGCAACCATTTTTACGTTAGTTGGGGTGTCAGTTCCGATATGTCATCAGTGACCCTGAGTCTTTAAAATGACTCAAAGAGATGCAGTTAACCATCTAACTTTGTCTATTCCATAGAAAAAAATGATCACCATATTGTTGCTGTTTATTGAACGTGTATAGAAGCAAGCAGCAGCACTGAAGTAACGTTGATTTAGCTGACCAAAACAAAGTTTCTCTCTCTGTGCGTTGGTCACGCTCTTCTTCCACCTCTCCTACTTCATCCTCGCTTTCCTGCTCTTTCTGCTGTTGCCCCTGGTGCCACGTTTACGTAATATTATTTTTATATAATGCACAAATTACTAGATACCGACGCGCGAAATCAACATGAAGGATAGAGTAAACAGTGCGCTTTAGGATGGCAGTTTTAAAAGTCTAATCGTGTTGCATTCACGGGGCAATGTTGTCGATCATTTACATGTGGACACCCTGTCAATCGCTCTATGACGTCTGTCGCTGTGCGCCGCACCAAGTCTGGACGTATGTATGTTCTGCACTGTTGTTAGACTGTCATAGCGTCGAGCGTTTGTGTGCAGTTTTTTGTCCCGCATACTGTAATAACAGAGTCTGTCAAGCAATACAGCACCGCGGTGCACAACCGCAACAGCACGCACACGCACAGGAGCTGCATTGACACGGTGGCTGCTTGGAGATCTTGGTTGCTACCCGGAGTTGCAGCTGCCGGATGAGGGTCTTGACGGACAGGCACGCGCCCGCCGTTGCTGTGCGCTCATTCGTGAGATCGAACGTGTTGTGCAAGTGCACGATGAGCATTATTTGCCTGGAGACTGCAGTGCACAAGAGACTCTGCTAACAACGCAATGGGTAGTTTTGCACATGAACAGAAATGCTCATGCTCAACTCGTAAGAAGTTTCACTTTCATGCCATAACTTTAAGGGTCAATTTAAAACACTTTTAAAAGCACTACCTGAAGCTGAATTGGGACCCGAGCAACTGCTCATTTTACAGACAGTACAAGAATGTTAATTTTTTCCCTCAAAAGAGCATGGTAGATATTCAACACTTTGCGCGTTTGCACTCTTTAAAGAAAGTCTCTCAAGAAGCATTACCTTAAAGGACTTTTACAATGTCAGTGCAACTGCTCCATTTTGCTGGAATCAACCTCTCATCTGGTGCTCTGCGCTTGTTTTAGCGAAAAATCAGAGTGCAACCGATGCTCCTACCTGTGTTGCAGCCTCCCGGAAGTACAGGGTGGGACAAGAAATGGTAGAAAAGCTTGGAGGGCATTTTTACCCCGCACAGTTAGCACTCTGCAGGCGTCTGCTTTTGCCGGAAGTAAATAAACGTCTATCTACGCATAGTCAGAGATGTAAGCAAAGCGTTGCGGATTTGGACACTGCCAACATCGTCGAGTGCCCCATTCCACTGGTGCACGAGGTCAAGGCGTTGCAGAAGGAGAGCAAGGATTCATAAATTGTCAATGCCTTTAACGTTGCAGTTCTCGATCAAAACAGACCTGTTGGAAGTGGACCGAGGATGTGCTCTCCCACCCTGTATGATGAATGATGATTTGAGGTTTTTTTTGTCTTATAGTGCCGAGCGAGTACTTTTCTGCCGGCAACTCTGTCCTAAGTCTTGCACCCGACAAAATTTCCTTCACATTGATGTAGGCATCTCGTGCACTTATGGTGGAGCTAAGCACTGATTCGCTTTCCAGCTCACCCTGTACAGTGCAGAAGTGGGAGTGAAACTTCTTCGGTATCTGGGTGGAGCTTTGTCATACAGGGTGTGCAAGTAGAAATTCACTCTCATGCCAAACTTCCAATGCGAGTGCAACAGCTTATTTGTTTTTCGTTCTTTTCCTAATAAACAATGTTGCGAACGAACACTTCTACCCACGTAAAAATCTTCAACATCCTGAACATGACGTCATTGAGGTCCACGGACTTTACTGATCCGCTACCCCACGACCATGACGACCACCAGGGAGTTGTTGATATTGAGTTGCGATCGAACAATTTAATATTTGGCATTTATTGGTGTTCGCATCAGAAACGAATCTGGTCAAGAACAAGTTGGAAGAGAACGACAAGATCAATGAGTGCTTGGCCTTTTTTTTTGAACTCCCTTCTATACCCGTGTCAGTTCTTTACGTACAGAGTGTCCTAACGGCGTTACAAACTTTGAACGCACCCAGTTACTTCTGTTATACTGAATGGGTTTCTGCCATTCTGTAGGGCAAGCATATGTAAGGACAACTGAAGACTTGAAACAACCTGAGAGCACTTGCAAAGGCAAACAGAGAGCAGAAACCTGGAAAGGCCCTGAGGAACCCTGACGAAGCCTTGTGAGGCTCAGGAAAAGCACGGGAGAACATTTGTGTGCTCTTTTTGCCATTGCACCAAATTTGGCACTCAGTGATGGAGACCTCATAAAATCAAACCACTCGAGCCATACAAAACCGCAATATCATATAAAACCCGAGGGTCTGTAGACACTGCAAGATTATACCAGATGCGTCATATTTCCTTGTCCACATTTGTCGCCTCTAACACGGTGTTAGCGGAAGTGTTCTGATCGCAGCCATACAGGGGGGATTCTAAATATAACAGACAGTGGAGTTTCAATGTTTCATGGTCACGGGTTGATTGACATCACGATGGCTGGCCTGATTAAACTCCAACTCTCTATGATAATGATAAATGACCCACAGAGCGTTCTTGAAAAAAAAGAGGACTTAATTGTCAGTTTTTGAGTTAGAAGTCCTTAATTTTCTTGACCCTTTCAGCTAATTTTTGCTTGGGCTGCTTGGTTGCCTGGGTTGCTTGGGCCTGCAGTCACCACCTTGGCTCTTTGGTGAGCACCTGCAATGGAGGGCCGAATTGGGAGGGAGTAGAAGAAGGTGCTGTCGATAATGAAGTAGAAATAAGTCGATTGTTCTTGGAAAGATGCCCAGAGAGCAAATGTCGAATTCGCACAAATGTGGCGTTGATCGGCAAGGGCCTGAGGAACTTTAGCATGAGTGTAGTGACAAAAAAATGCGTGAGAAACCTCGTCGCCATAGATAATGCGACTTTTTACGTGAGCTCAAACAGTTTGCTTTAGCTTTGTTACAAAGGCGTGCTAAACTGTAGATGAAAGCTTAGGCAACACTGAATCTCGACGATGAGACCCCGTGCCCGTATGGTTCAAACTCCCTATCTTGGATACACAACATGGACGAAGAAGAAGAAGTCTGCGCTGAAGTTCTTGGTTTGCTTTGATGGTGGACTAGTCCATGACCTTGATGTCAGTGTCCATCTGGATGCAGCCGCACCTCATTTTCTTGAGGAAGCGGCTCCATAGGACTTGAAGCAAGGCTCAAGTATTTCAACACTACACAGTAGGTCGAATTTGTGAATGGGAGGGTCTTTGCTGGCTTCGGCCATATCCGTAAACTAATAGTGACGTTCTTTTGCCTAGAACCACTTTAGGCAAGCAATGACCCCATACACCTGGCATCAATCATGGTTGCATGGAGAAATGTGCCAAATAAGCCATCTACAACCATGAAGGTGAATTGTGTAGCATTGACTATGAAATTGCCTCTCCTACTTTTCCAACTTTTGTCTGGGGAGACTTGAACTGTCCGAGGCCTCAGATTGGCTGAGGCCCGAGGACAAAAGAAGAGGGCAGACCTCAGTCAAAACGAGGGAAGCCATTGTGCACATCAGGGCCAGACAAGCTGCAATTGTTGCTTTTCCCCAAATAATCCCACTAGAACATACTTTGAGCAGTTGAACGTGCTTGTACAGTCCTAAGGGGATCAACACTGAAGAAAAATGGATGAACTAGAAAAAAACCAAAAGTATGCTATATTTTTGTTTGTTCTGCAGGTCTCGTAGCTGCGGACAAAACGATCTATCAATATTCCACCTTCGCTCTAAAAATAACTCGAAAAACTAAGCAACTCTTTGGGGTTAAAAAAGTGTCCCTCCATTAGCCATTCTCCTTGTCCAGAAATAGAGCTTCTGGTCTTCATGAGACACCCTGTTCTTCCGGCTTTGTCTGTTGGTCGTGGAGAGAAGGGACACCTGATCAGGGCTCATCTAATCTTGAGCAGTGCAGTCCTGTCAGTCCTGCAGTGAGTATGAAGATGATGAGATTATCTACGTGGAAAGGCTGCCTTCCTGAGTAAATATGTTGTCGCAGCTTGGCTCCAAACAGCCTTGGCACTCGCAAGGACCTCTGCATGTCGTGCAAACCACACTGCTCATATGTGCAATGCGTGCGTAGTGTGACAGAAGAGATCCCACTTGTTCATACGCACAAATGGCAAGTGCTGCGGTTTTCTCTCTGTCAAAGTCAGGGTTTCGAAAATGATGCTCCCATGTGAAGCATCAGGTGCGTGAATCAAGACGCAAGTGCTTCTGAGTGCTCTCTCTTTCAAAGTCAAGGTTGCCAAACTACTGAAGCATCGTAGGTGCTGCGGTTAATGCCAGCCAAACAATTGATAAGGGAGGGAGGAAAAATGAAAGAACACAAGTGACAAAGTGTTATTCCACGTTGTTAATTCCAGTTCACTATGCGTATATAGGATGAGGATAGTAATGGGACTGAGTGTGTTTATCTAATTGTTCTCTTAATTTGCTAATCAATGCGCTGAGACGAGCTAGGGTTGACGTTGCGAGTACTCATTCGAGTTGGTCCTTAACGATGAAGATGTTTCCAGCGTGTTGTTTTGCAGCATTGGAGAAATCCCCGACATTGGCTGAGCAAATAGGCGCTGCCTTAATACGTAGCGTTACTTGTGCATAGAGACGTGCCAGACGCACGCGCCCCTCTTAAGTTGAATGCAGCATTAGAGAACAGCTGTTATTCAAGGACGTCAATAAAGGATGAGACATAAACTACGTCTCCCAGGTTATGCAGTCTAAACATCTCGTCACATGTCTACAAGCACGCATATACGTAATGTCTGCTATGCCTGGTTTATAACCCGTCCGCATCGCAAAAACAAGCTTTAACAGAGACATACCAAGCACAGGGTGACCAGCATGTTCCGCATCGACTGGGTTGATCTGGGCAAAGACAGTCGTGGTAGTCACTTTTCAACAGGACCTGAAGTCCTCCTTGGCCGGGGAGTTGGAGCAAGCAATGGAATCCACCAAGGCGATGGACTTTGAGGCCCTGTAGCCCTACTTGGACAGTCCGGCAAGGCCTGTTCAACAACGTCCAGACGTCCAGAGTCTCTTCAAGTCAAGACGAATAAAGAGAACTTCCTGGCCACCCTGTAGGGATGCAGGAGCCCCATCTCGTTATAGCCTAGTTTAACCTGCTCAAATAGAGCAAAAATGGGGGCTTTTGCCGGGGCTGAGACGGTAAAAGATCCAAATGAGAGCGTTCAAACGCATCCTTTCCTTTGCTTGGGACGTGATGTGCAATCTGTTGCTTTACGGGCCTAAAAATTACTTTCTCGTAACATTGTCCGATTTCGAAAAGACCTTTTAAGCCAGACTGTCGGCGGACTCTTGGGAAAAAACAGAGTATTTTTTGCTCTCTTTGCTCTCGCACAGTTCCTGACAGTGGCAGTCGGGATTGCGAGGACGTTCAAGCGCGTTTCAATAAATAATGTAATAACTGTATATCGCATCGCTGTAAAGTGCAGCTTTATTTTCCTCATGTTGATCCTCGTCATTTGATTAGTCCAAGGCCTTATGTTGTCCAAGGGCGGGAAGGGGGAGGGGGTGTGGGTGGGTGGGATGAGAGGGTGGGGGTCCGCCGACCACACCCGACCAAGGACACGTCGAACGACGAGGATCAACGCAAGGAAAATAAAGTACAGCGATGCAGTTTGTAATTCAACCTAAGGTGGGACGCTGGAATTATAAGCGTCGTCAGTGACGTGGCCTTAGCCGTCAGAGACGAACTCAGCAACCGTCAGGTTCTGGTTAGCGTCCGAGTCGCACCCCCCCGGGTCCTTCCCTGCGGAGGACGCCAGGAAGAGGACCTTGAATTTTGCCTCTATGAGATTCCCTCCTGTAATAGACCAGGGTTGCCACAACAGGAGAGGTTCGACTCCCGAAATGAAGAATCCCTCTTTCCCTGTCCGCCTCAAGAATGGCAAAAAGACTTGGATCGGCGAATTCGATTGCCAAGACTCATTCAAGCATGATACACGACCCATGGGCAGCGCTTCCTCCTGCCCTTTGTACGGGGTGTACGTGAATGAACTGAACGCTGATGGCATCAGACGGTGTCAGGGTTGATGGGGAGGCTCTTTCCTGTCTGGCTAATGGCTAATGACGCTTACAATGTACTAGGTTGTCTTGGCAACCCCTGTGATCCCGGCAGTGATGGCCTTTGGGAGGTCCACCACCTGCTGTTTCTTGTCATCGGACCAGCCCTTGGATTTGGTGGCCACTCGTGCCGTCAAAGATGGAGTGAGCTTGTTTGAGAACTGATCTCAGCAGCGATCACAATATCGCTGACGGGTTTGTTGACTGCTTTACCCTGACATATGTGGGCCTACTCAGCGGCATCGTTGCCATGC
>JAAUXU010026701.1_pt1 | contig 22556 bp, 30 predicted proteins | sample 7278151 | NCBI WGS metagenome assembly JAAUXU01 (sample SAMN14350113, study PRJNA611818) | marine sediment metagenome | isolation source: surface marine sediment (1.8m) | place: French Polynesia: Moorea | collected 2018-08 | reverse complement strand
TCTCTCTCTCTCTCTCTCTCTCTCTCTCTCTCTCTCTCTCTCTCTCTCTCTCTCTCTCTCTCTCTCTCACTCGTTCGCTCGCCCTCGCCCTCGCCCTCGCCCTCGCCCTCGCCCCCGCCCCCGTCCTCGTCCTCGTCCTCGCTCTCGTCCCTCTCCAGCGCTCGTTTGCTCGCTTTGAGCTCCATTCAGCCCTTGGCCTTCTTCTTCATCGATCCCCAGCACCAAACGCGTCATGTGATGAGAAAGGGAGAAAATTGAGAGGAGAGAATACCAAGTATGAGTTGCTTTCTAAAGCGACGTAGACCAGTGCTAAAGCAGTAGGTGATTACTCGGCATAAACGCAGACTTGGATAAACAACCCTCACTCTTTTCTGCCAACATTATTCTTCTGAAGAAAGGCTGGTCCTCAAGCTCTCTTAAGCTAGCTAGCTTGCTAAAATGATCTCTCTGAAGTTGGCGTCGCTCTTTTAGGCTGCACAGATGATGCTCACGTCGCTCAGACCTTTCCATCACTGTCCGCATAACCCAACATACGTGCACCCGCACTCCATCCCTGGGGAGACTCGAACACTTCGTTGTTTTTCGCCGAAAAACATAGATCACATGCATTCGAGAAAAAAAAGAACCAACAAGATTGTCACGTGCCACGGACGACTCACAGCGACCACTCCAGAGCAAGAGCGACATTGCCAGGGCACGTGACGAGCGTGTCCTAGGTGATGCAGCTCTGGACCACTGACCAAACTCTCACCATCCGAGGGAGCTTCCAGTATGACTAAAATATGATTTATTCGCAATATCGTCTAACACTGGCAACATCATGGTTATGTTGCAGATCAACAATTTAGAACCTGCTCTGTTGCTGCTGGAAATTCATTTGTCTCTGATTCATGTTGGCTTGCTGCTGCTGCTGTTGTCCCCTCTGCAACTGCGCCATGAGCTGGGGGTTCTGTTGCATGGCCGCGTTGGACGTTGGCATCCTCATCTGAGGTCGATACCCGCCTCCATAGTTACCTTGGCCCCCGTTGAAGCCACCGCCTTGGCCCATGTTCATGCCCATGGCCCCACTCCCGCCGCCTCTGTTGGCCATCATGGTCCCGGGCTGAGCCTGTTGCGTGAAGCCTCCTCCGGAGTTTTGCCTCATCATATACTGGCCTTGCTGCCTCATACCCATCTGGTTGTTTCCATTGTTGAAGTACTGCTGTTGCTGCTGTGGAGCTGAATACTGTTGTTGTTGTTGTGGTCCTGCACCACTCGGGCCGCCCATGTTGTTTGCCTGGCCGCCGCCAGAGTACATCCGCATGCTCGGGCGCATGGGGAAGCTCTGCCGCGGCTGTAAGAACGAGCCGCCACCGCTGCCTCCCTGAGGACCGCCGGCACTGTTGGCAAACTGATTCGGTGAGGGATGTCTCGCCCGAAGCATGTTTTGCAGCGCCTGCTTGGAGTTGGACGCGGCAGGGAAGCGCGGCCCCACCATGCCGGACATGGGATGTTGTTGCTGTTGCTGCATGGCATAGCCTGCCTGCTGTTGCATTCCGTAGCCCATTTGTGGGTGTTGAGGTTGCTGCTGAGGTTGCATCCCATAATTCCAGTTGTTCATGGGCGGTCCTGCGGTACCTGCATGGCCGTACATGGGCTGGCTCATCATTTGGCCAGCGCCCCTGGCAATGGGCCCCATCATCTGTCCCCGACCCATAGAAGGCATACTTGGTCTCATAGGCATGACGCCCCTTCCTCCTCGCATCATCATGTTCATGTTCACCATCGTACTGTTGGCACCAGACATCGGCATAACGTTGTTCATATGCGTCATGTTACCGGGATGCCCCATTGCAACGCCCCGGCCCATGGGCATCATGTGCATTTGGTTGTGATTGGACATCATACCACCATGCATGCCATTGGTGCCTGGTGTCACAGGATGAGGTGCTTGTTGATGATGTGGATGCGGATGCTTGTGGAGATCCTCCTTGCCACCGGGGCCCTTGTTGTTCTGCGCAGGTTCCAAGTCTTCGGGTGGCAATGGTGGCGGCTCGAGGTAATACTCTTTGGGCTGTTCCAGTGAGTCGTTGGCATGCTTCAGCTCGCAGAAGCTGTCTTCGTATTTCAAGGGCTTGCGTTCGTGCTTGATTGCACCGAACCAGGTCCACGACAGGGGAGGTGTAGCTGCCGTGCGCTGTCCCTCCAAGATGTCCCAAGGACTGATTCGCTGCTTGTCAGATACTTGAAATCCCGCCTTTTTGTCGCTGTTGAAGCCCTTGACCTTATTACCCTTGCTGTCAGTGACAGTGCCGAAGGCATCGCACACGATGGCCTCCTCGGCCGCTTTTGGCATGGGGAGCAACTGGCGCAAATACGGTATGCTGGCCGATGACTGACCCTCACCAATCTCTTTCTTTAGTTTCTTCACCAGCGCGCTGTAGCCGTGGCCGCGGCCGCCGCCACTACCGCTGCTACTGCTGCCGCGGCTCTCGTCGCCGCCGCCTCCACTATTTTGACTGCTACTGCCACCGGATCCGCCGCCCCCGCTAGAACCACTACCGCCACCACTCGTGTCGCGATCGGAAACCAATGTGGAGTGAATCAATACGGTCAACATGTCCAACGCGGTGGTGAAGAGAGCAGAGTTCTTGGTGAGATCAACGACGCCTCTGGCGATGAGTTGCACCAGTAGAGTCCCCCAATCAGTTATGGAGGACAGGTTGCGGTGGATGGTTTCAAAGAGTCCGCCCACCAAGCTGAAGCGCAGCTGCAATGCGTCTTGCATCACCTTGCGAGCCAGCGGGTCCGCATAGTTGTAGATTTTTTCGTCTCTGGTGAAGCACAAGAAGGTGGAGAGCTGCGTGTGGAGCGACTGTAGTAGGAACTCCTTTTGCTCCTCCTTATCCGCTCGATCTTTCTTGTCCTTGCAGTCGGCGTCCAACTCTCGGAGACAAGTAAGTATGAGCTGCAGGAAGGGGCGATGCATAAAGGAGGCCTCTTTGCCGTTGGGTACAGTCCCTGGTGCTCGTGACCAGTTGCCTACGTCGAGAAGGTTCCCGCTCTTTTTGAGCACACGAGACTGCAAAAACTTCAGATGCTTCACCAGATAAGGAATGAGAGCCGTGGCGGCGGGGACCGTAGTGTCTGAACCCTCGCTGTCCCCGCCATCTTTGCTCTCGATAGCGTTGTTGACATCGAAGAGCTGTACGATAGCACTGGCCGCTTCGTCCAGGAAGGCGTTGCCCTCGGGCCCGCTCGACTGGTGGAACATCAGGCGAACATCGACAGCTGATATGCGTACGTTCCACTTATCCAGTCGACGCATAATGTTCGTCACTAGCTTTTTGTGATCGGTGGTGTCTTCCTCACTGGTGGCCGTCTCTACAGGAGGCTCGGACAGAGGGTGACAGATGAACCTTAGCAACTTCTGGGCCTGTTTGGTGCTTAGCATGGGATCCAAGAGAGTGCCGTTCTTCAGCAAGTCGTCGGGCACCTGCAGACATCGGTCGTGTACCCACTCTTGACAACAGATCTGACGTAGGGTGTGTTTGGCGAAATCGGACAGACTGGAATTCTCTAGGTGGCTGCCACCCATTGACAAGCCTAGCCCAAAGTCGTCATCCTGGAATTGAGTTATTGATGAGTCTGGATTACCCATGAGAAAAGTTAGTTGTCCTTTATACCTCAAAATTGGCACTTGAGCTGCCACTGGCGCTATTGCCGCCCAGAAGCTTATGGATTGAGGAAGAAGACGAGGAAGACTTGCTGTCCGCGTCCCCAAGGACAAGGATGGCCTTTAAAACCGCAATGATCGCTCCGACCGGTATGTTTCTGTAAGTTTTACAACTTGTCACTTCACATCTTAGGGCATGACACTGATCCTTTGTACCTGTGAGCCGACGCCAGCAAGTGCCTGTCGCAGCTATATTTGATACCGGAGGAGTGACTCGCAGATGGAGCTTTGGCTGCCTGGTGGTGACCGCTGGAGCCGTTCCCGCCGCTCGCAGCGCCTCCAACTTGGCACGGTGAACCGCTCCCTGTTCCGCCTGTGCTGCCAGCACTGTTGAAGACGAGCGGAGCGAAGGAAGAATCTACTGACTGAAAGAGTTTGAGCAAGAGGTGGCAGCTCAGTCTTGCGCCCACTTCCGCCTCTCTGGAAGGTGGTTGTTGCGGTCCGGCCTCCTTAACCTCTTCCCAAGCCTTAAGCAGAGACGGGATGGCCACAGTGATGACAAAGGCTTGCAGCTGGAAACAGTGCCGGGCGATCAAGATCGAGGCGAACGTACCGAGCCGATTGTAGATTGACTGATCGGACACGGAGACCTGCAAGAAGACTCTGTTAGAATTGTTTTTCACTCCATGTATGTCCCGAAGATCAGATCGCACTGTATGCACCTGAGAGAGCAGATCGGGATATCCGTTTGTCCCTCCCGCGTTGGAGAGGGCAGCGAACGCCCCCAACCACTCAGAAGAAAGACTGTTACACTGAGACGTGAACTCGCAGCAGAGGATGGCGATGTCGTTCAGTTTATCGATGTCGTTGCACTCGCAAACTTTCATTACCACGTTGCAGACAAGGTTGTACTGATTCTGGGGACTTTCAATCTACAAGGAAATATGGTGCTCATATAGACGATTGTCATCATTCTCCATGTATAAAGACGTTACCAGGTGCTTGATGATGAGCGGGTCCACCTGCTTGCGCGGGTTTACCAGGTAGTCGATCCCGAATTTCCTGTCAGTGAGTACGAGGTTCGAGAGGGAGGGCTCTGCGTTGTGACCAAACAGTCGGCGGAGCTCCGGAAATTTGTCTCGGGCCTTAAGGGCCGGGCATGCACAACACAGGTCGTACAAATAGGCGAGGATGCACCATTCAGCAGAGTTGCAGTCCAGCATCTTGGCGGTGCTACTACTGCCACTGTCTCCATTAGGTAGCTTTGGCTTGTACGCCACCTTGGAGAGCTGCTCAAAGATGGTGACAACATCAGCGGCGTTTTGGACAATGACGACGGAATGGTACCGCCTGAGGACGCCAACTACGAACAGTGCAAGAGTCGTCGTGTAATTTCGCGTCAGGCATGAGCCGCGTTCGATTAGCTGGGACTCTACCCCTAGAATTAAAGTTCGATAGATCAGTTCAACGACAGTGCTAAATCTAGTTGGTTCCTCCGCACCTGGCAATTCCTTGAGTATTTGCATACTCCATTCAATGATTGCCCTAATGTTGAGAGCGATGCCTGCAAGGTCCATAAGGAAGGAGACGTACTCGGCCACAGGCAGGTAGTTGGCTGATCCGGAGCTGAAGGCAGCCAACATTTCGACGACGGTTGCGCCACATTGCTGAGTCACTGTGTGTTGGTCAAAGAATGAAAAGCGCTGGAACCGCTGAACCACGTTCTCGAAGAGGAAGTCGTGTTTAGAGTTCTTCTTCACCTGAGGACAGAAAATTATAAGCCATGCAGTCCATAATCTCTTAGTATATCTTGATTTTTGAGGGTCTTTTGTCTCTTATTCATACCTTGCCTCCATCTGAGACGTCAATACTGCATTTCTTGCTGAAAAGCTTCATGATGTCCTTGAATAGCTTCTTGACGCTCTTGGACGCCTCGTCTTTGCCCTTTCCGACGCCGTAGAGCATAACGTGGCGCTGGTTGCAGTCGTGAGAGGAGGACTCATCCGGGGGTAGGGGAAAGTGATAGCAGTACTGCATGTGGCGAGGGCACTTTGACACGTCGAGCCAAGAGCAAGGGTTTTTGGAGGGTGGAGGAGGGGGAGAAAATGCCGGCCCACCTTCAAGTTGGTTACCCTCCTTAATTTGGTTAAGCAAGTTGGTGAGGTCGTCGTTGATCTTGCTGTCCTCGAACGAGCCGTCGGCATCGTCACCAGTACCAGTAACAGAAGTGGAACGGTCTTCACCTCCCTTGCCTATGCACCGGAATGAACGAGGAAAATTATGAGAGTTCCTCCTGCTCACGTCGAGTCAAAAAGAATTAAGATACCTAAAGGCTGATTTATATCTCCCCTAGAGATCAGCTGGCACAGGTAGCTGTCGTGCGAAAAGACGTCGTGCGAGATGAGCTCGTAGAAGAGGAGTGCGAGATTGCCGAACTCCTTCTTTCTCTCTATGGTTGGTGCCTCCAGATCAAGGTAGCGGAAAAGGGCAGATTGGAAGTAAGGTGTGCCGGCAAAGCTGGCGTTATCCTCATCGTCTGAGAAAGCATAACCGAAATGTTGTTTCATAATCACACTTGTTTTGAGGTGACTTTGGTCTCACCGCCCGTGTTCGAGTCCTGTCCGCTGGTCATCTCTGCCTGCCGCCTTTCGAGTAACTTGGCCACGACGAAGGCCCTGTGCTCGCCCGACCTTCTTGACGTAACGGCCCACTCGCACAGGGTCAGTACCACGGTGGACTCGGATTCCTCATTCCCACTGTTGCTGTTACTGAACAGCCTGCTGTAGAGTCCGTCCAATGAGTTCGAGGACGAGTCTAAACGCTCAAAGACATGCGAGTCCAGGTCTTCCAAGATGGACAGCACCAAGTTGACATTCTTATCGGCGAAGGACAGGTGATCGCCCGACCATTTTGCTGAAACAATTATCTCTTTTATGATCAGCAAATTTTTAGTAGTGCCGATACAAGACTGCTGTGCCTTGTCCACGAACATGTACCTCGTGCTACTCGTGTTGCTCTTACCTTCTGCTGCCATGGACCTCTCCTTGATGGCCAACTCTGCTTGTTTTATCCGATGCCTAAGCGCCTGGTTGTGTTGTCTTGGCGGCATGGGCAAACCCGAAGGGGCGCAGTTTGGCATGTGGTCAAGCGGCGACCCGTTGAGGGAAGAGGGAGTCTTATTATCCCCGAAGTGGTACCACACCAGAGCTGTGGGGCACTCCAACGTGATGGTCTGAAGCACGGCAGACAACCCCAGGACCACAAAGCGTGTATTGGGATCGTCGAGCAACTCCACGAAGGCGGAAACTACGGGATGCGGTGAGTTGGCACCAGCAGCAGATCCAGGTGCACTCTCGGAGTTGTCGGGGCTACTAGAGCAACAGCAGGTAAAGTAGGACTGCATGCGCTACGAACGGTGTTACTTACGCGTTGATTGCGTCGGTGTCGTTGACGAGCATGGTGATCTTCTTGCTGCACTGGTAGGCCATCTTTCGCGATAGAAGCTCCGACTTGACGAACTCGTCAGTGTACTGCAGGACGAGGGGGAGCAAGAGCTTCAGCACTGGATCGTCGGGATAACGATACTTTTCCATAGCGTCCAGCAGCCATTGTAGGAACTCCTGACGATCCAGTAGGCCCTGGTTGTACATTAGCTCGCACAATTTCGTCATATAGAACCAATAGCGACAGTATACGCTGTTTTCTGGCTTAGTCTCTTCGCCACCAAGTCCTGAAATGACAAGGTCGACGTAGTACTCCTTGCTGGACACTGACCGAAAGATGATGCCGGTTCCCCAGACGCAATGGTGGTCCAACGCAACAGATTTTGAGGTAGCAACAGATCCACACATGAAGTTCGCTCTTACCATGACTCATGGACGACGATGACGACGACCCCACCAAGTTGTTGATCTCCGCCAGCTGGTCCTTAAGGAATCTGACGATGGTACTAGTCCAGTCGAGACTTGGGTCGGTCATTTGGCGCTTTTTTGTCTTGTTGGTCTCCTGCATCGCGCTGGCGTGAGCGGCAGTCATCTTGATGAACCACACCGCCCTGGCCAGGGGCACCTAGAAAAAAAACCGCGTCATGCCGACATAGTTCTTTACTCAAAGATGGCGCTAAGATGAACCTCGTGTTCACACAGTCCGGAGAGAACCTCTTCTCGCTTGTTAAACACGGGTACTCGCCGCGACAACCACGACAAGGGACGTTGGCACCCCTTCAGGTCGCGAAACCAACCGTCCACGGCGGCCTTGTTGCGTCCAGTCACCAACCAGAAGTGATCCTTGGTGTTGACGGGTTGACGGCGGCGCCCGCTACTGTCCGGCAAGACGCTGGCTTCTTCTTTGCGGCTCTGCACGCAGCGCAATTCCCCCAACACCTTGCCCAGGGTGAGTTGGACTGCGTTGCGGGTCGCCGCGGTCCCGTACTCGTCGCTCACGTGCGCCGAGTAGCTCTGTGTGAATCCCTGCTTGACATGCACCGCGCTCAGCTCGTCTTCTTTTTGAGAAGGATCCTGTGGGTACACGTCCGGTGGGCCCAGCGCCGGACGCGAAGTAGAGGAGGGCGGCGGCGCCGCCGGGGAAGGCATGGATGAGGAACTCGATCCCGCAGAGGAGGACCCTCCCGACGAGGAAGAGGCCCCGCCGGAGGAGAAGGCGGTGGCGGCATTCCCCCTGGCGGACGGCCGCAGAGGCCTCCGCGACTCGACGGCGGGGCGGGAGGGCATAGTCGCGTCCGAGATCTAGTCGAAGATCTCTTGCCTCTGACGGGGTACGGATAGCCGACCCGAGAGCCGCTAAAGAAGACACTTTGACTTTGGATTAGTGATAGAGGTCGATCAAGCCAAGTCGCGTGTAGAATCAAGCTTTTGTCTGTTGAGGCCCGACATTAGAACTGCTTTGACGTTGCTTTGAGAAGAATTTGCAAAATTCACCGGGTCAACCTGCATCCTCTGGGTGCCACCTGTCGTCCTCAAGTCGATCCGAGCTCTTGTTGAAGCCCCAAACCTGGCTTGGTATGGCTTTGGTCTCGGGCTCAATAGCCATCACTACCTCAGGTCTACAACTTATATCGCCCACCCCTCTCAGTTCCTGTCTCCTTTCTCTGTCTCCCCGGCCGGCCCCGAGGTAACGCTGCCCGACGAGGCGAGGTTGCCACATCGTTGCTGCTCTTTGCGGCGTTTCAACCTTGGCTTCATCCAGATTCAGTCGGTGGACCCTGGATCCAGAGTCCGGATTCAGGAATTTAGTGCCCCTGGCATTGGGGTCGAGCGATGCAAGCTTGAATTCAGCCGTGGCGACACCGAGTCCTGAAGTTGATCTTGATGTCGTCGCCGTTCTTTGGTAGCTCTTTGGCGTAAGAAGTGCGTTCGTCGCTCCTCTCCTCGGCCGCCGAGTGCGTCTTTGGCCCCTTTAGCCTGGCGGCACAAAAAAGCGTCTCCTGCAGGCTGGTGCAGAGCCTCTTCCCACTTCATTGCTTTGCTCGGACCCAGTGTTGTCCCACCCAGGCAGTGGCGTCGCCTTTGCATTGTTTACCATGTCGTCGCGTAGTCCGTCGTCCGCGGCGGTCCCTACTGTGGCGGCGGGTCCAGCGGCGGGCACCGACAGTATGGCGGAGGCTCCGGGAGATCCCTGGTGGCCGCGCGAGACCCGGAGGGTGTCTGACCCGGCGCGGGCACAGCAGCTGTGGGACGCCATCGTGGCCGTCCGCGCCCAGAAGCAGATCCCGGCCATCGTCCGGACCGCCAGATACATGAACAGGTTCCACCAGGTGAGAAATTTCGAAGAGAACCGACCGAGAGGGTCTGAGCAGCTTTAGAGGGTCTTGATTGCGAGTGAAGCGACCGGTCGCAGGTAGATATGTTTCACTCACCTTTGCCATATTTTTCGTATGAAAGCATAGAATTAATATGACTCGTGAAAGGGGCAGAAATCGATGAAATCGCAGCCTGACTCCGCTGCAGACCAAGACCATCTATCTGTCAGCTATAAGTACGTGGATAGCGCTTAGTATGTTATTGTCTAGTGACATGAGGTTCGTGGTCAACCCGTCCAATAACCGGAGGAGGGGTGAAAGGAGGAGTACGTTTTCAAGCTCGCTAGGGTGTTCCTGATTCAAAGGGGTCGCTACTGACGCAGTTGTGGGATGTGCATAAGTTACACTTGTTTCCTGTGGATATACCTTGCGTCAAGTTAGATGACAAAGTGCCCCAACCATTGTGGACTTCGCAAGGCGGAAAAAAGTCATATTAACGTTAGGAGCTTCAATAACAAATAATACCCAAGGTGTGTCTGTGATAGAGTTAGTTTGTCAACAAAGGCTCGGACAACCAGTGCCTCATCAGTCAAGTCGATCTCCTAAAGAGATAGGACAAGACGTGTCCTCCTGTTCTTTTTCTTTTACAAACTGACTTGCACATGTTTTCCAGAGCAAAGGGATCTTTGCATTGCCTGAGCTGCTCAAGACCCTTTCAGAGGACACCCAGAATGAGCAGGAGATTTCTAAATTTTGTCTCAAACGACATGAAACTGGTGCAAGAAGTGAAACTAAACTGAGCATGAAGTACATCCAAGTACTTGTGCACGCACATCAGTGCAAGTGATGAAAGGTTGCACGATGAGGAGTTTTCTTACTTTGCCTGGCCAAAATGCTTTTTCTTCTTCGTCGTCTTCGGATCTTCGGTTGTCCAGATGTGGCCCTATAGTAGTCTTCCCCTCATACTTTGTATTCATCAAGTTTGTTGCTTAAGAAGTGGTCGAGTGATCGCGCAGATCAACCATGCAGATTCCAGTCAGCCATGCAATGTTATTTAGTAAAATCCCTGGTCCAGGAGACTGAGTTGCACTCGCAAATGAGTGTGGACTCCTGGATTTTTCTGCACTGGCCCATAGTTCTGTGGTAGTTGAGTGAGCATTCATCTGACAATTTTTTTCCAATGCCAAGGATCAGAGTTGTCATCTTTACCTATTTCCTGTTGTCTCTGCAATATCTGATAGGCTTGAGGCTAATGAGCCAGCAACAATGTTGGCTGACTGGCAAGATTTCGAGCTTTGAGCTCGTTGAGCCTGCCATGGAGCAAATAAGCTCGACGCTTGATGTAGTGGGACAGCTTATAAACGGCTATAATATGCACATTTACCCTCCCCTCACAACTTGCGGTTTTGAATGTTCCATCCTTACCTATGGGGGGAGGCTTGCCAAGGCTTGCCAAGGCTTGCCAAGGCTTGCTAAGGCCTTGCTAAAGCCTTGCTAAGGCTTGCCGAACCTGGCCAAGAGCTGTTGACCGGACCCCGGGGGAGGGGGGGGAGGTTCCCTTCAACACCCCAACTACGTGGGAAGGTGCTTAACACCTGATCGTGCTCGTCAAGAAGAAAGTTGCGTACTTGTATTGCTATCACTCGGCTGAGAGTAAAATGCAAGGATGATTTACGACTTCAGGTGAACAAGGAGGAGACTCAACGCCTGTTGGATGCGGCCGTCGAAGACAACTTAATCAAGCTAGAGCGCAAGGTGGGCACGAAAGGTCACAAATCCGGAGTGGAGGAGAAGGCCTACCGCCTTCCCACGCCGGACATGCTCCCCAGAGAGAGGCACGACTGGTACTGCTTCCATTGCCACGCCGGCGGTGAGGTCCTGCTTTGTGCAGCCTGCCACCGAGTCTTTCATCAGAGCTGTCATAAGGCAGAGAACCCGGTGGGTGGTTTGAATGATTCTTTTGTTTTTTAGAGCTTCCAGCAAGTAGCCTCGTTCCTTTTTAGTACGAAGACGAGGGCGACGTGTCCCGGGAGTGGTTGTGCCACTTCTGCCGGGCGGGCCAAAAGATCTCGTCAGAGAGTAACAACAAGAAGGAGCGCAAAGATCTGAACCACCTGCTGAGGCTCCTCTGCGGGAAGCTGAAGAACAAGTTGCCCCACGATATCCTTCAGCGTGATCCCCCTCAGCAGCTCCACAAGACTAACTCCTCGGCCGTGGAGGCGAAGAACGAAGGAGAGGAAGACAGCAAAGCTGCCGCAGCAGTCGCCGCCGCCATCGAGAAAGAGGGCTCCTGGAGGGCAAATTTCTTACTCAAGGCTCAAGTATGAAAAAACGTCGTTAATGTACGGTGTATTTGGAGAGATTGACTGACAGGACATAACCTTGTTCTCTTCAGACCACACTTGACGAAATGGAGAAGAAGTGCATCGCCAACCAGTTCCGCATCATCGAGGAATTCCGAGGCGATGCCCAACTCATCGTGCACAATATTGTTATCTATCACGGCGGTAAGGACCCGTTGTCAAATACGCTAGGCAGAGACCGAGACCAAGATCCTCGTTGCAGCTCACAGCAGCTTGGCAGATCTCGGGCGTCAGATGTTGCGCGACTGCCTGTCCGACTTGAAGGAAATCCGCCAGTGTCGTGACTGCTACCGCTACTCCAACGAACAGCGAGAGAAGTATTGGTTCTGCAAGCCTTGCAGGCCTTACCACGAGCTGGTCTACGCCAAGCAGAAGGGCTTCCCGTACTGGCCGGCCAAGGTGGTTTCCTCGGGAGAGTCCGGAGACGACACGTTGGAAGTGAGGTTCTTCGGCGGATACCACCAAAAGGCTACAGTTCAAAAGGGTCACGTCAAACCGATCTCAGTCAACATTCACACCCTGCAGGTAGATGCATAAATACTACGTGTGGCACACATAGTATTGACGCTGTATCGCCAGGAGCCCAATTGCTTCCTGTTCTGCTCGCTGTGCTTAAGTCTTACGTTGTTTTCCGCAGGTGAAACGTAATTCTTTATGGAATAAAGCTTGTGAGGAGTTGCGCAAGCACCAAGAGTTGCTGGTCAAATTCAAAAACAACGAAAGCTTTCACGCTGAGCCTTACGGCAACCCATTCCTGGTGTGCGATATCAAAAAGGAGATTGGCGAAGGGAGCGTCAGGGATAGTGACAGCGGGCAAGAAGAGGAGGAAGAGGAGGAGGATCAGGACCAAAAAGAATCTCTCGAGGAACAAATCCAGCTCCAGCAGCAACAACAGCAACTCATCAAGCAGCAACAGCTTCCGACGAAGCAAGAGAAGAAGAAGCGGGGGAAGGCCAAGCGGACCAAGAAGGTAAGCTCTTGACTGACGACTCATCTGAGTAAGTGGCACAAGTTCCCTCTTCCCCAGGAGGATTCCGAGGACTTGGTGTCTTCCTCCTGCCAAGAGCTTCGCTTCGTCAACGCTGCCGTCCAGACGAAGGGATCGAGGAAAGCGGAGGCAGAGCAACCTCGGAATTCGAATGAGGAGTTCAGGCAGTTGGTCGAAAAGGTACGTGGAGGTGACTCGTGCCAAGTGGATACCCGACTGTTACCCCTTTCTGTTCTCTTAGATGCGCGCGGACTTCGACCAAGAGAAGAAGCGCGCTGTGAACGTGGCCACCCGCAGTCTGGAACGAGACCTGGAGAGGCTAAAAGCTGACCATGCCACGGAAGTCGAGGAACTTATTGAGAACCATAAGCAAGAGATCTCGGAGAACAAGAGGAAGCAGTGGGTAAGAATTGTGACTTTGCATCCGACAATCCCGATGCGCTGCATGGATGTTTCTCTCCTCGTTCCAGTGTTTCAACTGTGAGACTGAGGCTATTTACTGGTGTTGCTGGAACACCGCATACTGTTCCATCGAGTGCCAACAGGAACATTGGCACAAAGAACACAAGAGAACTTGTCGAAGAAAGAGATGAAAGAAAGAGTTTTTGTTACGAGTTATGTATGACCTGTACTGATCATATAATCTGAGTCGGGTGCCTTTTTATCTTCGCAATAAAGATGTTTAGGTGTGAATTGTACAGCTCTGAAGTCAGTGTGTCAGCTCAGACGTGTCTGCGTACGTGAGAGAGGCTTCTCATTGCTGGCGATTTCTTCTCTTCTCTGGCTCCTACAGCATCGTCATCGCATCTCTCACCAGAGAAAAGTCCATGCTGCTCGTGTGCGATGTGGTTTGTGCTGGAAGTCAAGCAGTCAAGAGGATGGGAAGTTTTTCTACCTGGTTCATTTCACCCCAGCTTGTCGAGCAGGAAGTAGCGGCGTCTCCTCGTCGATGGTTGTCAATATGTTCAGGTAAGTGCGATCTCACCTCCATCTATCTGCCTACGTGCGATAGTTGACGCTTTCCGACCAATTCTTGATCCACTTGACTGTTGCGTGCTCGCTCGATTCAGTCATTTGTTTGCGCCAGCGTATGAAATTTGCGTGATTCTGCAAAAAGAGGGACTTGCTCTTAGTCGATACACTTTCTCTTTCGCACAGAGGGTGACAATGGCGGAGTTAAACGGCCACTTTGCCAGCAATGATCCTGAAAAAGAAAGAGACATACTCGATTTCGCTCGTGCGAGATCTCGTGTTGCACACGTAGGTCCTAAATGGTCTCTGCGTGCCTGAACTGAGCAACCGCTCGTTGCGCATTCTGGCGATGCCGCCGCAGCCTCCAGAGCTTCTACACCATGGTAGCTACAGCGCGTTGCTTCGTGGAGTAGGAAAAAATGCGTCACTTTGCGTTGGTTGGAGAGAAGAGAAACGCGCTCACGCGCACAAATGCACGCGGGACCCGCGCGCACACGCGTCAAGAGCTCCAAAAGGAGGTCAGAAGAAGCAACAGCAGGTGAAAAAGTTTCACTTCAGACATTCAGATCAAAATCGTCTCTCATCATGAAAAAGGAGAGAAGCTTTCCGCTCCTCGTCATCCTGATCGGCGTCATCAGCTCGGTTTTCGCCATCGACAGAGACGACGATCGCTACACGTTCAAGCCAAGGAACTACCACAACAACAAGAGAGGTTTTCAGCGCAGAAGAGGAGCTAAGGTTAGGGAACCAAGCTCTGGTATGGAACATCTGACTCCATTCAACGCCACCGAGTTACTGCTCAACCTCTATGACAACGACGATGATGACGAGGGTGAGATCGACGACGAGGAGTACGACTACACCATCTTGTCCAATGATGGTAACGACGACTTCTTCTACTCGGCTCCCTATGCTCGGCTACCTCGACGGAGGCGTCGTCTCAGGACGAGAAACATGTACAACAGACGGAAGATGAGGCCAGGGAGAATGAACTATTACAGCGTAAGCATAAACGTGATCTGTCTAGGCTGAGGGTAGCGTTTCAAATCACCATTCATCAATCAATCTGCATTCATCCCAGTCGAAGCGAGGCAAGGCGGTGGATTCGCAAGACGACTACTACTACGACGACGAAGACGAGTACTACGACGACGACGGCGGCGGCGGCGGCGGCGTCAAAGACAGCAGGAGGCAGGGCTACAGCGGTAAGTGTCCCCGCCCGCGAAGTCGTGACTCGAGATCTTGTACGCGTCCACCATGCCTGTGCAGATGATGGGGGGTTAAGTCCCCTGGCCCTGATCGTTGCCCCCCTGGCGGGGATCGCGCTGTTGTCCGCGGCGGCCGCAGTGGCGCTCAATCCAGTCCTGGTCCAAGTGAATTTCACCAACGGACGGCGTCGACGAAGAAAGAGGAGAGGTCTTGGCGACGGAAACATGAACTTGATCGCGCAAGAGTCGCAGCTGCAAGAGCTAAGGGTGCGTGCGTGCGTGGACTTTGCGCGAATATCAATCTGTAAGTGGCTCCTCATTGACTGTCGTCTATCTGACGTCCTCAGGTACTAGAAGGCTTCCTGCAGAAGATGCCCAAGAACGACACGTACCAGCAGCAGATGTTGGCCATGTACTTGCAGTGCTCGGGCTACACCCACGAGCGCAACCTGTGCCTCGACCGAATCGTGTGCGACTATTCGTCCCCTGCTTCCACGTTCCACAGAGACGAGCGAGATGTTATATCAATGTGAGAGAAAGCAGCATCAGCTGGTGAGCCCAAGTTCTCCGTCATCGGCTCTTCTTCTCATTTCAGAGTCATCTACCACATCATGTCCAACTCGCACATCGACAAGTCTTACAAGAATCGGCTCCGCTCCTGCGCCAGGAAGGGAAAGGACTCGGTGGGACCCGACACGTGCAGGAAGTCCTTCCCGTGCCAGCAACTGGATTTCCACGCCAAAGACAACAACAACTACTGAATGTGTCCAACGTTTCAAATGAATCTGTACATTATTTACCTCCTTGCACCATAAACATTTGACAGAGCCACTGAAGGTGTCGTCATTGCACTAGTGCCAACGCAGCGTCCATGTTCACGTGCGGGCTGTACGCGTCCGATGAGCAGTCAATGCATTGGGTCATCTCGCTTGTCATGCCAATTGCACTTCCTCTTTCTAGGTCACCCGGGTCGTGCAGCACCGCTTTGCTCGTGGGCTTTTCTGCAGGATTTGCAGCTGCCATAGCAGAATGCACAAGCACAGAAGTGGGCAGGAGCAGTAATGAAGGTACGGAAGATGACATTGTTATCGCACGTCCTATATTGTTTTAATTATTATGACTCAGTGATTGTGCTACACCCTGCGTCGGCACTCTTGGCCCCTTTGATGGCCCTGGCGTTGCTGATGGCGGCCGCCGCAGTTGCGGCCAATCCGGTGCTGCTCCAGTTGGCCGTGATCAAAAAGAAGAAAAAGAAGAGAAGCAGCGAATCTTAGCCCCTGTAGTCATCGTAGTAATTGCCCCAGCTGCGCTTCTTCCTCTTGCCCGTGGTGGCGACGGTGGCGGAGGAGATGCCGGTGCCTCCAGCGATTCCGGTCGCCACTGCGGCAGCCAAGAAGAGCGTGAGCGCAGCGGGGCCGATCAAAATTCCAATCGCGCTCAACACGTCTGGAAGTGAATAAGACTGCAAGTCCGTCCGTCCGGATGCCACGTACGTGTATACTCGAGCATATTCGAGTGACTGAAAAAAGTGCCCTCGTCTGACGGACCCACTAAATGTGACTACGAGGCCGCCACAGCGTTAAGACCCCATACCACTAAACTCCTACCTTCATAGTAAAAAAAAGTCAATGCTATTTGTTTCCTTCATTGAATAATAAAAAAGTAAGAAAATTGGAAAAAAAGAGAAAAAGAATGGTCTTCATTGGTTGGAAGATCTCACTAGTATGTTCTGCGATAGACGGTCCAGACTGATTGTGGCTCCTGTCGTCAATTGTGCAGGTACAGCTGAAGCCCTCACTACTCCCACCCACCCCGTTATTAGCAACCCTGTAATTATTGGCTAATGATCCCTTTCGACAACACGGGCTGACTGAGTAAAACGTGGGTCTGTTTCATAAGGCTTAATTTTTGCAATTGACCTGTGAAAATGTCTCCTTGGTCCTGACCGTATGTCTGCACGTGGCCGCCGCCGCCGCCGTGGCCGCCGCCGCCGTGGCCACCGCCGCCGTGGCCGCCACCGCCGTGGCCGCCACCGCCATGACCGCCGTATCCGCTGCTACTAAAGCTCCCATAGACTAGAAAGTAGAGGATATAAGAAGTTTTGACTTAGCGATTGATTCTAGAATCCTTGTTCTGTTGCCTACTTGACTCTGACTTTGCAGCTCCCCCTCCTTGACGGCGCGAGATAAGAAGTCTCTTACCTAAAAAAAGTAGAACGGTCATATGAACTACCCACAAAAGAAAATCTGGCAAGGGTGATTTGGTTTTATCGCCCATTTTATATGTATTTGTCTCTTTCTCTCCGCGTTGAAGCAATGAACACTTGAACATTGGATACATTAAACGAGAACCTAAACAATAAATGACATTTTTCTTTACAATAACTCGTTGTCAAACTCGTGATATGTGCAGACGTATTTTCTGTTACACTCCTCTGGATCGGTCCTGCCCAACAGGCCCGCGGTTGTCAGGCCCTCTTTGATGGCCGAGTCCAGGTGCTTGTTCTTCAGCAGCGACAGTAGCAGCCTTTAGGGGATGGCGAGAAAAATACGGTGTTAGGACACAATGTACGGTTGCATTTGCTGCAGATGCGCAGCAACTGCATGGGTGAATCACGATGCACGTACACACGTCTGTATGTTGTGCGTACGTGCAGTAAGGTAGGGTCAACTCACTTGGCCACGATTCTCCTCTCAATGGGCGCCAGCTTGCCTCGGGTGGAGTGGTCCTCGTACTTGCAGGCCAGTTGCTGGAGGCAGGAGATCTTTTCGCTGTTGTCACTGTTGCAGTGGACGTGATTCGCCACTAATCGGTCCCTCACGTCGTAGCTGGTGTCAGTGCTGTTGAGTAGCTGGCCCAGAAGTCGCATCTCCTCTTGCTCCTCGATGATTTCCCTCTTCTTGCGCCCTGTGGGCACCAGAGCGGCGGTGGTGCCCAGGGTGCCCGTGGCCGCAACGTTGTTGAAGGCCAGCGCCAGCAGCGCCAACGGTGCCAAGGCTAGCAAGGGCAGCAGGGCCGCCAGGTTCTGCAGACCGGACGTTGTGGGGGGGGCGTAAATGTAAACAGGACCCCCTCCGCCTAAATGTGCGTGATTGCTACTAGTCTACCGTCGTTGCACTTCAGGAAGTATCGACTTTCTTAAAGTCTTACTGCATCAAAACAAAACAAAAAATGTTGAGGCTGATGTCTCACCATATCCCGAGCTGCTGCTGGCTCCATATCCTGGAAGAAGACGATGAAGAAAGGTTTGGAAATGTTTTTTACTGGGTTCAAGTGAAATGAGCGAAAACGTAAAGAGAAGCTTGTGAAACTTTCTCTGCTCACCCGTCCGATCGATAATTTCTCGTCTCGAACGCTCCTGGCACAGAGACACTCCAATCAGAAGCGAGAGGGCAGTGAACTGTAAGAAAAATGTTGCTCTGCTTTAACAAGACTGAGAACGGCGGACTTAGAATGTTGCTCTGCTTGAACAAGGCTGAGAACGACCGACTTACGTACCACAATCACTCTGGGATGCCTCATGGTAATCAACTGTGAGCGTCTGCATGCTCTGGCAGCCGTTTTATACTCGTCGAAGTCAATGGAGGAGGACGTGACCAGGACATTCAATTGCTTCTTGTCACTCACAAACAGATGTACGTACTTTGCGAGCACAGCCAATTTCTCCGTGGAAGGGGTAACCTACTTACTTGCCCTTCCTGTACTTGATGTACCCAGTACTGTGACGAGTCCAGTAGGGAGAGTGACTACACAGGATTGGCAGTGCATCATTGCTGGGTCCGTTGGCACAAAGGCTGACGTGTGAAAGTGAACTTAAGCAAGTGCATCCGTATGCGGGGTTGGCTTGAACGTGATCGCCCGAATGTCCCTAATGAGATACGTGACGAATTTGCTGAATGAGAGAAAGTATTGATACAAGGAAACACAGGTGATGTTGCAATGTCCTGCAAGCACGAGTCTGGAGAGTGAGAGGCTGACAGGAACCAGAAGTCTCGGTCCGATGAGGTAGCCAGCGGAAATCACTGGCGTTTTAGCCGCAACATCAGACATTTATTGTAGCCAAGCCTCGGTGGAGAGGAGAGCATAAGCTTATGTCGACACCAGCTGTTCCTCCCAGCTTCTTCCGCTGTTTCGGAATCGCGCAACCTCGGCCAATTCTACGACCGCCGCCGCGAGGCGACACCAAGAGTAGGGAAAGCCTTTGCGTCTGAAAGAGCCTAAGCGGCAATATGACAATATATACAGACTTTTTAACACTGAATTTTCGCCTAAGACTGCGTGTCACATTGGACTCGGGAGGGCGGAGAGAAGGAGAAACTCACTATGTGCACGCATCCATTAGTTTGACTCGCCTGAGTCAAACTGAGATAGACGTTTCGGATGACGCGACCAAGGCGGTGTTGGTCAAATTGTCGTAAGCAGTGAGAACAACCAACTTTGTCTTAAGGCCTCGGAACAAGGCCTTAGTGCAAATGCAAGGACTCCGAGAAGAAAAATATGACTACGCCACTCACCCAGCTACTAACTAAATATTCTTACTTGTGGCACTCACGCTGGCGATTGCTGCAAAAGTTTCACTGGCACAGATCTTGAAAAACGTCAAACTTTGTGCCCAAAAAATCCCAGCTGCTTGGTCACTTCCCAGCAACGTGTGCATTCCCAGCAGATCCGAGGCTAACGTCTTGTGGTGCTTCTTCCAACTTGCCCACGTATTCAGAACATAACAACAGTCGTCTATCTTCGATATCAGTACAATCAATCCTAGCTTTAGTGCAGTCAACGTTCTACTGTACATACTGGGAGACAGTGAAGTTTCAAAGACGTTCACCAAGTCGCTTCCGCTCTCAGTCGCATCTCAAGAGTTGGTGAAAAAAAAGAATTGGCCAATCTTTGTTATTCCTCCTACAATCGCGTCCCCAGAACTTGGCATAGTAGATGCGGTAGTAGCTGACCTAACAGTGTAGTAACGTCGAGGTGTGACTGCACATCAGTAGTAATCCCGATGGGTGAACTGCAAACAGTTCCACATGACGTGTGTGTGCGTGCGTGCGTGTGTGTGTGTGTGCGTGAGCCTCTGAGCCAGGAGCTCGGAAGCGTCTCCAAGAGGTCTACACATTGTTCCCGAACGTCACTTCAAGCTGCTCTTGTATCATCCTACCTGTGGAATCCAAGTGGAGGAGACAACAACAATGAGCTTTTAAAACTATTCTTGCTTTCTAACAGATTTACAAATATTGCCGGGATGTTTTACTCAGTGCAGAGCAATTGTCTGCAAACTTTGCACAGAGTTGCCTGCTTGCAAGTCATCTCCCACTTTCTCTCTTTTCCGTGGCAAAGTTCAAAATTGCATATGTTTATCAGCGAACCGTTGCTATTAACTCCAACACATTTCACTATATGGGAGATGCAGAATTGTGGAGGTGCACGAAAAGCGCCTTCGAGTTAAATTTTCGGCTGCAATTTCAAGGCCGAGCCTTACCCAAAAAGTCAGTGCTGAGATTTTTTCACGTTTTTCAAGCAAGTATAAATATTTTTTTTCCTAAAAAAAGAAAAAAAAGATCTTCATCTTGAGTTGAAAAGGTGGACTCCGCGAGTTGGCGTCGGCGCAACATCAGAAAATGTTAATCCCTGGCGCTTTAAAAAGGTGCTTTCTCTTTTCCCTGATAGGTTGAGCAAGCTTTCGCTGTGCATAATGAGAAGGAATCGATTTTCCATTTGGGAAGCGTTGACCGCACAGGGGTTCCCTTCAAGCAAAATGTAACAACAGAGTGTTTAAGCTATATTAAGACCAAGCTTGAGACAAATCTCACTGTACAGTTGTAACAAGTATGGTCAATACACTGGTATCTCTTGCCACTGTTGTTGGCTAAGTACATATGTGTGGGTGTGCGTGTGTGCGTGCGTGCGTGCGTGTGGTGCTTCGTGCCTACACTAATATACGTCTGCTACTTAGCACAGTTGTAGTACGTTCCTTTATATACACGTCACTTTCACTAGGGTTGATTGTAGCAGTATTCTGCCCTCGTACGATGTTTCTTACCCCTGTTTGTGTGGACTTGTCTTTTTTTTTTGGGGGGGGGGGGTTGGGGGGTTGGCGGGGACTCCCTGGAAGGCTCAAAAGCGGCGAATTTTTCTTACCCAAAAGTATTGTTAGTGCACTCAAAAATCCGGTGCTCCTGGTGCGTCCGAGCGCGCGTGAGTGTGTAAATGACCGTTTGGAAGAGACTGACGAAGTAGAATAACTGACCAATGTCCTCTCTCGGCGGCGAGCTCGCAGCTCGCTCTCATGGGCCACTCGGCTCTCTCTCTCGCTCTCTCTCTCTCTCTGTCGGCAGGTCGTGTGAGTCACAAAAAGCTGCGCTGCGCGCTGCACGCGCCCTCTTGGCCGCTCACACTGCGCGCTTGACGCCCAGGCTTTCGTCGCATTGTCCGAGCCAGAGAGCAAGGAAAAGAAAGAAAGAAATAGCAAGCGAGAGTGCGTTTTAGCTGACCGCCGACATGCACGGTTTTTGCATCTGCCCAACAACTGCCCATTGTCTGCTCATTGAGTGAGAGCAACAATTGCCTCTGCCCATTTGCATTGTCTCCCCCTTGGCCACCATCGTGGGAAGCGACGCTCGCTCGCTCTAACCCTTTTTTGCAGTGCTCAAAAAAGGACCAAGGGCTTTTTTCACACGCTACAAAGGAGCTGCAGCATTTTTGCCCAAAGAAGCACAACCAACAACCCTTGGGAATTTTTTCGATTTGAGCTGCTTTTCCCTACAAAGTTTGCGAGCCAATGAAAAAGTAGCTGAACTGCGTTGTTCCCACTGCCCCATGGATGGCATGAAGCTTTTTCTGGTCAGTTTTTCAGGGTTTGTTGCCTCGGCCACGACAATGTGGCCTCGACACTCTCGTCAAGCATAAGGTAGGTGAAGTGACCAAGTCTGGCCAAGACGCTGCCATAGTGTGAAGACGCAGTGCACAGCCGTAGCCGTGCAGTGCAGCCATGCGGCCATGGCAGCCAAGGCACCCAGGGTGTGTGTGTTGGGAGGAGACGACCTCTTCTCCAGGAAGAAGTGCTTGGCAATTGCCCAAAGTATCGGCGGCGCTTCAAGCAATCATTTAACGCTCCATTTGATCCACGAGGAGAAAACTGTCGACTTAGATCGGGGAATCCCTAATTCATTGAGAGAAGCTTCCCACACATCTCTTTCCATAACTTGGAGGGGGTAGCAAAGTTTCTTCATTTAATTTAGTACTACTTTCAGCTAAGAAGAAGAGTGCTTGTTTTAAGAAAACCAACTTTGATTGGATACAGACTTTAGAAGAGACCCCTCCCTCCATCCTCCTTTTACTTGGGAGAAAGTTAGAAGTGGCAGAAGCAAAGCTCTGGCAGTGGCTACGAAAGTTTTAGATTAACTAGGAATATTTGAAGATTGTGTCGAGAGAACAGGAGGGGGGAGGAAAGCTTTTAGTTTACTCGATTCATATCGTCGAAACTTCTGATGTAGACATTTCTTTCAGCCGAGCTCGACGAGGAATGTTTGGCTGGCTGCATGTGCGTTAGGCACATGGCGTTAAATGTTATTTACACACACACACACACACACACACACACACACACACACAC
>JAAUXU010066770.1_pt1 | contig 22576 bp, 35 predicted proteins | sample 7278151 | NCBI WGS metagenome assembly JAAUXU01 (sample SAMN14350113, study PRJNA611818) | marine sediment metagenome | isolation source: surface marine sediment (1.8m) | place: French Polynesia: Moorea | collected 2018-08 | reverse complement strand
CCCCCCCCCCCCCCCCCCCCCCCCCCCCCCCCCCCCCCCCCCCCCCCCCCCCCCCCCCCCCCCCCCCCCCCCCCCCCCCCCCCCCCCCCCCCCCCCCCCAACTCAAAAATAAATGCGTGGGGAGATTGGCCTATGTTTCGAATGCAGAAAGAAGAGGGATGGTGTAGTAATTGCAGACCTGCGTCCATGTAGGATACGTGTCAGTGAGAAGAGAGAGAAAGAGAGACGCCCCTGTATTTACATGGAAATGAGCGGCAACAGCGATCTACATGCATAATGCTGTGTAGGTGGGGTAATGGGCACGGGCGAGCGCTAATTCTGCTGCCAGGAAGAGGCCTTTTGGCAGAGTCGTGCTGCCCAAAAAGGGTGAAATTATCTTTTCATTTGGCCAGAGCAACTTTGATATTGGTCGTCCACTGTGAGCGCCACGACCACAGGGTCTCATGGGCACAAAGAGTGAAAGGACCCATATGAGGAGCGTGGAACGATCTTGTCAAGTACCAATAAGCAGTCATTTGCAGCATCGGCACTTTTACGGCAGACACGATGTAAAAAAGTTTACAATGTAACAGAAATAGCAATTTCGTCCATAATCCCGTCAATGCGACTCGGATGTCAAAGCTGTATTCGCCAAGTCCATTCTTGGGCTCCGTCTGCGCAAATTCTGTCTTTTGCACCGTCCGAAATTAACGCTATAACTCACATTTTTCAGATACCAACAGTGATGCCACAAAGGCTGAAGATGGCAGCCGCGAAGAGGTCGTGAAGAATCTCATGTCTGACATCCATAGCGGATTCGTCCAGAGGAGACTACCCGACGGGGGGTTCAAGGTACCGGCGCAACGTTTGAATAAGAAAGGAAGAAGCTTCTTGTTACTTGCACACTCTGCGTATGTTCTGTGTGTGCGTACGTAGCACACATTTCCTCCTTGGGGCACGCATCACTCTTCCCGCTGGTCCCTTGCTCGGCTGGCGCTATCAGGGCTGATCTTGAAGACGACACAAACGTTAAAGGAACGAAATGGTCGTGCTGGACTTGGCAATCCAAGCTCCAGACGCTAACAAAAGGCTCACAGCAGCGGTGAGAGTCTGACGTGGAAGCCCGTTGATTAGGCGCGGTCTTTTCCGTCGCCCTCATGCGTGTCTTGTCCAAGTACAGGATCGCCACCAGCGCCCTGATGCACGATGAAAATGTGACTGCCAACGGCACCAACATGACATGACAGCCTGGGGTAGAACGACAGTGTGGAATCTCGTGTAAGCACGACGTGCCCGTAATGAATTGCTCGGGAGATGCATACGTAGCTGGGTGCTCCCTCACTTGCTGGCGGAAGTTGCAGATGTCAAGTCATGTCGACAGGTATCGATCGATATCCATTCATCGCGCATTGTTCTTCCAGCAACAATACTCTCCGATGGTGATGCGCAAATTTCGCAAATCTCTGGACAACAGCGACAGCGCAGCAGCCATAGCGGCGGCCGCCGCCGGCGCCGCCGGGGGTAGCGAAGAGAACGTGAATTCTCCCCGACTGACTCGTAAGACGCGCGGCGGCTCCTTGTCCGCCGTGGCCTTGTCGGCGGCTGATCCGTCCTCCACGCTGGCGGCCGACTCGCCCAGCGTGCGCCGCCGACGCTCACGGATCCCGTCGGAGGAGGACGACCAGCTCATCAACTTCTTGGTGGCTGGAGGCCAGCACGACGGGAGCAGAGAGAGAAACCTGTCCGTGGGCAACTTGTGTAAGAGCGCCTACCTTAATTAATAGAAGGTTATTAGAGCTGACTGCTCGGGCGTCGTCATTACTTTCAACCATGACAGTTTTGCGCGAATTCGCCCTAGCGAGCATACCAGAATGGAATGTCAGCGCGTTCCAATGCCTTTGTCAGAATCGCTTACCTTCACCAAGAACGCAAGTACGTATTATACGTGCATTTTTCCCTTACAGCAGCGGAATCCCAGGCCTACGGATCACTTGATCGAGGCCTGCTTCGTCGATCACGCGGGCGGAAGAAGCCTGAAGCATTTGGCGGGGACAGCGGCAGGGACAGGCAGATGTGAGCCATCAGCTCATAAATTCCTCACCTCCATAATGTAGTCACGGTTACTTTTTTTTTGTTGCCGGCACAGCGTTCCGTCGCCGTCAGCCGCAACGGGGGCAAAGGAGTCGACAGAGGCTGAGCAGCAAGCTTCCAAGGTCGAGGAGGCCACGGGCAAGTTCAAGAACAGGATCGAGTCCTGGCTCAAGGATTCCGAGGAGGACGCGTCCAAGGCGGAGCGGTACCTCGACAAGAAGAGGGAGAAGAGGATGGAGTTGCAAAATAAGCCTGCTGCAGGTAACACGCGCGAGCTAAGTTTAGTTGCATCACGTGCAGACACATCGACACCCTGGACTTTCCAGACGCCAGCATCGCCGCAAAGATCGTTGACAGCACTGACGTCATCAAGGCCATGGAGGCCATTGAGACTGTTTCGAGTGAGAAGCCCAGGAGGAAGACCCCGCCCAGTGAAACGGATCGAAAGAAGCAGCTAATCAGAGAACTTGGACGGAAGCCTTCTGAGGAGAAGGTCTCCCTCTACGTCAGAAAGCCAAGTTTGGCGGCTGCCACGGTGGAGCAGGACGAGAAGGCCACCAACGGCACGGCAGGCAGCAACAAGAGCAAGCGCTTCATGGACAAGATGGCCAAGAAATCCGTGGAGACCGACTTCCTCAACACCATCGTGGAGGAAGAGAAAGAAAAGAAGCCGTTCCAGCGAAAGTATCCTTTCAACAGGTAGGAAGACTACCCTAACAGCGAAGTGCTGAGCGTAACACACATGATCAGTGAAGCGTTGTGGGACCAGCTCCTAGTCGGATATCCCTCTTTTTTGCAGGACAACGACCCCCAACTCTTTAAGGGAGCACTTGAAGGAGACTTTGGTCAACAACTTGAGTGGTAACAACGATCTGAGTGACACCATCCAGTCCATCAAGGACGACGAAATCCAAGACACATTTGACGATGACATCGACAGCGAGAACCTGGAGACACCGCCTATTCAGAGGAAGGCAATGAGGTATGCGTATGATCGGCCTGGCATGAACATTCGTACGTGCGTACAGGAACAACATAAAGCGTCATTTACTTATTCATCATCACGTTACAGGCAACGCAGCCTCCGTCTGCCCACCTCCAGTCGTGGCCTAAGCGGCAGCTTGGACTTCACCAATGGCGGTGGCAGCGGCAGCGGCGACCACCTCACCTCTTCGGAGTCCGACCTGTCCAACCGCAGTAGGCGCAATCCTAAATTCAGAACGCTGGGTAGCAGTGGAAGCGATGGAGGAAAACCCTTGGGGGATCGCGAACTCATGCTCAAGAAGGCCAGGGCGGCCAGCGCTGACCTGGAGAACAGGGGCGACGACGACGATCTGGGAGCGGGTCTTTTTGATAGGTGAAACCATTGCTTGCCTAGAAAACCTTATGGACCACATCTTATCGTTATCTTCCGTCAGATTCTCCAACGCTCGCAAGACCCTGACTCGCGGCAATTCAGTGAGACGGAACAGTAGCGACGAAGACAAGGCCTTGGGCGAGAAGAAGCCCTCCTCGGACTGGCGAGCGAGGCTGGCCAGCAAGTTCAAGTAGACCACCATCAGTCAAGTTCTCAACAGTTTTGCGCGACTGAGCATTGTTTCAGGCGACCCAGCGAGTACAACGTGTCCATGGAGGACAACCTCGTGAACGGTGGGAGCGGCGGAAGTTATCGGAAGGTCTCTGGAGACGACGGCAGCGTCCTGCCGACGGCACCCATGACGGAACCGCTCAGGAGGAGAACTGTCGCCAACCCGGAGGACAGCAGCAAGAAGGCAGCGGTCTCCAACGGAAGAACGGCCAGGCCTAGGGTAAGTGCTCACCGCTCAGGCATTCGTTATGCCTACACATAAGTCTGCATAGTTTACCGATACGTCTGTTCAACCTGCAGCCAAGTCAGATCAACGGCCGCAGGACCTCCTACGGCGACTACGATTCGGAGCTGGTGGATGGCAAGTACATTACCTCGGTGCCCATTACTGACGAGGGAAATCTGAGACCGGGGCACGGCGGGTCAACCCCTCGGGGTCTCAGCGAGCTGAAGAAGAGCTCCAAGATCCAGGACAGCAATCGCAAGAGCTCTCTTATCGATCGCCTCTCTCGATCCAATAAAGATGCCAACCGAAGAGCCACCACTGCCAATGGAGGTATGACTTCATGTCCACGTGACTTAAGAACTTCACTCGACCGATTGTCCTGCGCAGGTCCCAGTGTGTTCGACAGACTGTCTTCTCCTCATGGCTCTCGCACAAGCTTAAATTCGTCAGGGCTCCGTCGCGGTGCTAGCAACTCTGAGGACCTAGACAAATCCAACCACAAGAGCGGAGCTCTCAGCATGATCAAGGATCTGACCAAGACTCTGCGCAAGGGCAGTAAAGAAGAAGGCAGCAGTGACTTCTCCGAGAGCAATGGAGTGAGCACGAAAAAGAAGCAAGTTGTGGTGGCTCCAAGAGACTCCAGGAGGTTGTTCAGCAGCGACAATTCAGCGTCCAGGACCTCATCGTCTCCCAAGGGGTTGAGAAGAGTTACTTCAAGCAGCACAAGTGAGTTGTGTGTAGAGGTGACACGAGCTGAACGTCGTTCATCATTGTTTTGTTGCCATTTTCACCAGCTCCTTCCCGGACAGTCCCCAATCGGGCGCTGGGTTCGAACCCGAGCCTCTTGCGCAACAGCCCGACGTCGTCTACCTCCAACTTGAAGCACCAGCCGACGACGACGATGATGACGGGCTCGGGTGGTTCTAAGGACGACCTAAGTAGGTCTACTTCATCCACCTCAAACAGGTATGACCGAATGCGTGATCTAATTCAATCCCGTACATGGAAACAAAGCCTATGTCGATTGCCCAGCTTGTCCAACAATGACATCTCCCGCCTGGCGGCACCTACGTCCTCGTCTCCCAGCGTGAAGACTAGCACGGCCTCCATCAAGCTGTCGTCGAACATCAGCAAGAAGAACAACAATCCCAGCATGAACTCCGGTGGTCGCCGAGCCACGACGGCCAGTGCAAACCTCAGCTTCATGAAGCCCACGGCCTCCAGCGCCAAGAAGCTGTCGGTTTTGACTGCCAACAGCGAGGAGGGAGTTGGCAGTAGGAATATTTCTGCAGCGAGGAAAGCCAAGGTCTCGACGCCACTTATCTCGAGAAATACGAGAAGATAAAGAAGATGCAACGAAAGCAACTAATTTTGTACGTTAAACGGTCATTTGTACTAAATATTTCATGCAAGCTGAGAGATTATAATTATGATACTTCTGCATTATTAATGTACTGAGAAGCGTGGGCCTTCTTTTACGCGTGACAGTAGAGAATTTATTCTTCGTTAAGCCCCGGACTCGCCCTGTGATAGTCCTCGGCGTCAGTCTGGAGAACTTGACTGCACCCGATGCATCTGCAGTTGGTCGTCCACACACTGAACATCAACATGTACGGGGGGATCAACCTTTCTCGAAGATCGTCGTCTGTTCAGGTACCGATGTATGTACATGTTATGGCCGTGATGAGGCTGATGCCGCTCACGGAGTTGTTCTTCTCGAAGGTGCGTTCGGTCGCGCCAACGCCCGTCTGAGTCTTGGAGTGTGAGGTCATCATGACGTAGCAGGATGCAGAGGAGTTGCAAACCCCCACGCCATGTTTACGCAGAGCAGGGTGCACACACAACCTGTACCATGTCCAGGGCGTGATGGTGGTGGTACGAGGGGGATGGGTTGTTCTCCCTGCTGAAGTTTTGGGTCATGTTGGTCAAAAAAAAAGACCACCACCACCACCCCACACACAAAAAAATCCGTCACCGTCGCGTGGCGCCCTCTGGTCGCCACAGTCCGGGCGCTCCAGGGTCACAATGGCCTTGACGGCGCTGGATCTTGGCAAGTTAATACTTGGTCCGGAGGGACCACCTTGAGCCGGAAACTCCACCCCAGAATGGTTCAGAGCATCGTATGCAGGCGATTTTCTTCCCGCTGAAGTTCCTTGCGGTGCACGCGCAGGGAACCCAGAAGATGTCAGCAAAGCTACCGTTGGTCAAGAGAGTGAGAAGCAGTCTATGAATATCGACCGAGTGCCTTCTGTTGCCACAATAACCCGCCCAACGACAACTTGAGTTCGCAATGAACACTGGTGCTTGAGCGCTGCCAGGCCAATCGGTGCCAAATTTGGCATTGGGCAGAACCAGATTGGAAATATGGAGCGTCTGGAGACTGCTGCAGTAGCAAAAGTTGGGCGACCAGCGCGACAGTCGCCCAAGCAGTGCGCTTTTTTTGGCTGAAGAAAATCAAGAACAGCCTTAACTTGAATTTCAAGGCTCAGTTATCCTTTTAGATGATTGACATCAGCACTACATCACTATTTTACCCTTAGTGAAATCCTCCAGAACGCTCTTTATGCCACTCCCCCTCTGGGTGGGCGGCGTTGGCCCATTTCGGCTGGCAACATTATCACAACAGAGTGGGCCAGCAGCACCAGCGTCAGCACCAGCAACTGCTCTGCCGTGTGCTGCTAGAGCTGTTGGCTGGCTGCTCTCTACGTCCTCCACCTCCTTTTCACTTGGGCCAGACACTTGAAGTGTTTCGTAGGTCTGTCTGAAGTTTCTTGGCAGCGCCCAGACGATCTGACTGGTGCCAAGATCCCATCGAGATCTTGGAGAGCTGGCAAGATGGCCGAATTCGAGACGGGCAGGGAGTCGCTGACGCTCTCCAGAGGTAATCTTGTCGACTGTGGCTCTCATTTCCATTTAGTGAAGCTCCAGTTCACTTGAGAGAAACTTTTTCAGACGTGAAGCGCGCCTGCGAGTTGCTGGAGAAGCTGCAGAAGAGCAAATACTGTAAGGATCGTTCCCGCAGAGGTCACTCCAGTTGTACTTCGAGTCCAGTCGTACGTACTGTGTTGTTCTTTCAGTGAGCGAAGTGCCGGCTACCAAGTTGGCCGCACTGCAAAAGGTCCTCCAGTCCGAGTTCTTGAACGCCGTGCGAGAGGTGTACGAGCACGTGTACGAGACAGTCGACGTGCAGGGAAATCCAGAGATCAGAGCGTCCGCCACAGCCAAGGTAGGTGGGCTGGCGTCGAGTGCCATCTCAACGGAGATGCCTGGAACTGCCCGGCTTGGACGCTTTTTGCTCAGACAAGTCTCTTCTTTCTGCTCAGGCCACCGTAGCCGCCTTCGCCGCCAGCGAGGGTCACGCCCACCCGAGGGTGGTGGAACTGCCCAAGACAGAGGAGGGGCTGGGCTTCAACGTCATGGGCGGGAAGGAGCAAAATTCGCCAATCTACATTTCCAGGATTATTCCAGGTGCTGATCTTTTCAAGGGCAGCCTATACGATGGCGTTCTGTTGGCAGACAGTGATCAAGGGTAGCTTGAGCAAGCAGTGCATAACGAAAGTCTGATTTTGTCTCTCCTAGGTGGCGTTGCCGACCGTCACGGCGGTCTGAAGCGCGGAGATCAACTCCTGTCGGTGAACGGCGTCTCCGTCGAGGGCGAGCATCACGAAAAAGCTGTCGAGCTACTCAAGGCAGCTAAGGGATCCGTCAAGCTCGTAGTCAGGTGAGGAAGGAAGCTATTGGTTTGATGCTAGACTTCGATCCTGACGAATTCGCCGTGTTTTCCTCTCACTCCAGATACACTCCCAAGGTCCTGGAGGAGATGGAGATGCGATTCGACAAGCAGAGGCAAGCCAGGCGGAGGCAGCAGTACCACTGAAGCCTTGTTTTGTGTTCAGACTCCTCGAGTCTCGCTTTCTCGGATCATTTGTAAAGGTTCAATGAAACCTTGCTGTCTCTTCCTCGACACATTTATCCCGAAGAGATATTTCTATGCATATGAATGGCTGCTGTTTCCCCCAAATCAAAGTCAGTATTCTCATTCATGGTATCGATATTTAGTTCATTAGTTTGTCATCAGACATGCATGTGCATTAGCCTCAGAATGTGCGGTTAGATAGGAAAGCTTCACTTCTCATTTGTCACACTGTAAGCTTAGAAGTTAAGAAAATGCGTTCTTTGCATGCAAATCGGCGTAATTAAGACTCGTTACTACGAATTCGCTACCATTTACACACATATATACACACACTGTTTCGTGATGAAATATACAGCGTACAATTTTCACAGAGCTGATGTCGTTCATGTAAGGTGTTCAAATTGTTTAAAGAGCAGCTCCACTTTTCAAACATTACGGGGTTATTGAGGTAAATCCGGTCAGATTTTGTTTCTTTTTGGCATCACTGACTTCGGACGGATGTTGCATACAGAAAGGACTGATGTGAACCCTTTTGGACTTGACGGCCACGTCCAAGACGAAGCCCAAGGTGCACAGCGAGCTAGCTAACGATGATCCGTCCACGGGGTGGGCATCGTCGTGACTCAATCTTGGTGTACACTCGATCCGGGGTTGCAGGTAGAGATGCTTCGAGCCAGGAGATCTTCGGGTTCGAGCCTGGCCCGACTTTTTTCAGAAGAGGGGTTAGCGTAAACTAGGGTAGTGTGGCAATGATAAAAGCTGCCGAAATTGACTTGATTCTGAGCTCCAAGTGTGACCCGACCCTTTTTTTGTTTCATGAAAGTGCTTTCTGACGGATTTGAAAGCTGGCCCGACCTCCCAAGTTGTCGGGCCTGTCCAAATTTAGCCTTGGAGCTCGAGCCTGGGCTCGAAGCATCAGTCTATGTACCGCAACTTGGGCCTGTTGACCACGTCGCAGTAGTCGCACTGCCAGGTGAGTGGGCTCCGGTGGACCACCCTGTAGGCGAGAGTGAGCGAGCTGGCGATGGAGTTGCTCGAGTGCCAGCATCACTTGTGGGCTGACACGACAGTCTGGAGTTAATCGGAATTACCACGGACATCAGTGCATACGCAAGAACGTCATGAAGCACTTGGGGTGAGGAGTCTCTTCACCATCAGATAGTGTCTGTTTCTATAGCAGCACGAGTTACTCCAGTAATTCGGTAATGGGCGCGCTAGCGCGCTCGGGCGCGCGCGCCCTGGCACGCACGCACGCACGCACACGCACGCACGCACTCACGCGCACACGGAGCCATCTGGAAATGGTTCCAAGAGCCAGCCAGAGATAAGCATCAGAAAGCAAGTGGCGGAAAAGCCACCACATTTGTTTTGGTGCTGGGGTGCGAGCAGATGGCGAAAAGCGACTCCATTAGGTCCCACTTATGTGTCTCTCCGCGCGGCTGTTAAGGAAATTATCTCTTTATTGCTTTATTATTATTGTTATGTCAGAGAGTTGGTAAGAATGATCCCATGATGGAAGCGCTTTTATCCGACATCGGCAGAGCTCGTGTAATTTTTCTCCCACATGTGCCTGACATGAAAGGATGTTCATTTTTCACGTGTCGGTGGCGCCGTCGGCGTCGGCGGGATCCGCCATTCCGAACAATAACAGCCGCAGCCACACTGTGGCCGCCGTCGCCTCCGCCGTCGCCTCCGCCGTCGCGTCCGCCAGCAACAGTTGGCCGTTCTTGGCGGCTCACACGTCCACTCAGCGCTCCCTGGAGAGTCATCGTCCTTCACACCTGACCCCTTTGATTTCTTCCCATCGATGGCGGAGTGAATTCTTCTTGGAAGTCAGATTTTCTCAGGGCAAATGCGTCTTTCCCCCGTCCCCCCCTTACGTTCAATAATGCGTCTTGCTAAGGTTACACACACACACGCACGGATTGGGGGGAAGGGGGAGGGTGGCATCACAGGAGGAGGAAGATTCTCCGACTGGAAATAAATATCTTGTCAGCACTCATCCATTACATTCGTTGAGCGCAGTAGAGACCTTCAGGCCACCACCGACTCGGCCGCGCTCTCGGCCGCGCTCTCGGCCGCGCTCCTCCCGCTGCCGTCGCTGCTGCATTGTTGTTATTGGAGATGGGACGAGAGCGTAGAAATGTAAACGGAGTTATTTACATTTAGTCGAGTTTGTGACGGATGCTTCTGACACGAGCGCCAGCTAATTACAGCGGGGAGAACATTTTTAAAATAGTAAACACATCTCGTGGAGGTGAATGAATCGAGACAATCACGGCGACTTCCTGATTTCCCACAGCTCGGACGTCTTTCCCTGCAAGATGGAGCCGACCAGACGCAAGGAGTAGTCGTTCTGCCACCCACGCCACGCCTTGGTGGACTTGTAGCAGTCGCTCACTTAGCTATGACTGATGGGTCTCGTCTGGATATGCGCAATTTGTCATCCACGTAGGTGGGATGTCCTTCTTCTCAGAGCAGAGTCAGCGCTGACGTCTCTGTCCCTCACACCAGCAGTGCAGTCCTTGAACAAGTCAATGGAAAGCCAAGCTGAGTTGAAGCTGCAGCTATGGCAAAGCTGGACCACTACGACTATGGCGCACCAACTTGGTCTTTTCAGGGTCATTAAGAGTCATTATCTAAACGTCAACAAGTACTTAATCTCCGTGCAAAGCTGAGGGGCGATTTTCCTCGTCACCTTTCATACACGCTTGAATGGATGAATCAAACCAGGTTGGGTTTGAGAGTTGACTTTGAGAAAATCGTTGAGAACATTTCGAACGAGCAGAACTGCACAAGATCGCTCTTGTTCGGATTGAGATCAAACAAGCCTGGGTGGAAAGTTCACAGTACTATCTATGATTTGACTCATTTCGCTGCTCAATGCACTTTTGGGGCGGATCGATGCAACTTTTTGCTGGCCCTGAAGCGTCGAAGATGCTGAGGTGACGTGAATGGGGTCCGGGTCGAACCCCTCCTCCGCCGCCACCCACCCGAACCCCTCCGGGTCGTCCCCAATCAGTCAGGTTCGACGTCTCCAGAGTCTTCGTATCTGGCACTTTTATGCCGTCCGCGAAACAACGATTTTATTTTGTGACACGACATTTTTCCCCTGTCTGAACTCGTTAACGAGACGGAGAAAAGAGATAGCAAAGAAGCGGTGGAGGAATGCAAAGGAGGCAGCCCAAGATGATCATGACGACGATGATGGCAGATGTTTCTCTTCCCCCTTTTTTAGCTGGCTCCACAGCCCCAAGAACCGATAATTTCGTAGAGAGAAGTAAAAGTTGTAACTCATCATTGCCAAGGTGAGTTGACGTCGAGCTTCCGGCTCCTGACGACCGCCGCCGCCGGCTTCGCGGCCGCCCTCGCCAGCCCCCTCCCGGTCCCGCCCCTCCCCCCCCTGACACCTGGGACGGACGTGGCGAAAGTGAATCGGAAATCGCGCGCGAATTGTTTTTTGCTGCCGTCGCCTGAGAAATGATCGCAGGCAGCTCTGATATTCCCGTGGCCGTCGCGACAGACGTGGACCATCAATCTCAGGCGGAGGGAACGGACGGACGTCCATTCACACTCTTCCTACGCTTTCCCACCTTTTTTTTTCACCACTTCCTTTGTTTATTCAATTATTTCTCCGTTTTATTGTGAAACGTTTAGTGACCTTTGCTCTCCGAGTGTTCGGTATGTAATCTATGTACACTCTGGAGTGGAGGAAGAGGACGAGGAGCGTCTGGCGCTCAAAAAGACCATCATTAGCCGCCGTCGCCGTCGCCGTCGCCGTCGCCGTCGCCGTCGCCGTCGCTACCGCCACCGCCACCGCCGCCGTCGTCGTCGTCGTCGTCGTCGTTGTCGTCGTCGCCGCCGTCACCGCCGCCGCTTCCGCTCAGGAGTGCAGCCGGAAAAAAGTCAAGAAGGTGGACGAGGGAGGGAGGGAGGGAGGGAGAAAAAATGGGAGAGCAGATAACCATGGCCAAATTGCCCTCACAAAAAGTTGAATTTCTTGCACGTGTGGAAGATCTTCTTCTTCTATTCCTTCTGTAACCGCTGCATCATGATCGCAGGCAGTGGCGACGGCAGCGGCAGCGGCGGCGGCGAAAATAAAAGTGCGCTCGTTAACACGCGGGGTCTAAAACGAAAAGAGAAGTCAGGATATCTGGAAGTTCTGCCTCCCTAACAGGGCTAGTTTATTTCTATAAACATCTCTCTCGTTGTCATCTAGGAAATTTTCAGCTGGCGGATGAATGACGTGTACGTGCGTGTTTGCGTGCGTGCGTGCGTGCGTAGGTGCGTGCGTGCGTGCGTGTGTGGGCTTGGGGACGGTGGGAGCGACCGCAAAGTCCTCCTCGTCGTCCTCCATCCTCGAGACGTCGTTCTAGGACAGAGAGACACTTTTGTTTAGAGCCCCATCAAATCGTTCAACAACTGACACGTCTTGCACCTGCTGCAGTACCAGGAGCTGAACAACTGGGACATTTGAGGCGATCACTTCAAAGAAAATGGCAAAAAAGCGCCTAAACTGAGCAAAGATTGGCCTAAAACGTCCCTGTGGCATGGCTGATGTGTGCAATAGTCAGGGTTGATCAGGCGACACTGGGGGGGGGGGGTCGGCCAAGACTAAATCGAGAGTCTTTACTCACAACAGGATAGAGACAAACAGACAAAAATCGAGTTCAATTTCAAGCCAAGATTTCCCCTAAAATGACGCAAGTTTTTCACCCAAAATCCCCCTGAAGCGCCTCAACCCAGTCCAAGGAAGTGAAGATGTCATTGGGTGATTTCTGGTGCTTCGCCCAAAGTGAGGATTTCTCCCGCCAAAATGCGCCCCAAAGTCCCCGAAGCAACGCGCCAGCCCATAATTAATGGGCCCCTGCTCAAGTGTGACCAATTTGCCTGCATTTTTCTCTCTCCTCCCTCACCTTTGTCTCTTCACTGCTTCAGCTCCAGCGCCCAGACGTGTTGCGGCCACCCCGTGCGGGCGCCCTTCCCGGACCGCACCCGGAGAGCCGCGGCGCCGCCGTTGTTATTAAGCTCGGCCTCCTAAAACAGACACAAATTGAAACATCCGACTTTGGTCGCTTGCAATTACTTGTAAAGTTTGCTTTAGCCTTAAAGGAGACAGTTCGAGGGTGGTGTTTTAAAGGGGCGGACACTCAGATTAATGCTTTCCGCCGCCCACTGCAGCGGCCGCGGCGGCCGCGGCGGCCGCGGCGGCTTGGCTGAGGGGAAAGCAGGCCAGGATACACCTACAGTAGTACTGGTGGTAGTTAAGTGAGACGAAAGACTCGTAACTTCCTCCACAGACCACACACGTGACTGCAGCAGGTACTCGTTCATAGCGAATGAATAGCGCTACCACGAAGGAGATGGACAGGCTGGACACGGAGCTGCCCCTCCGCAAAGCTGCGGCTGCTGCTGCTGCGGCTGCTGATCAAACTCCGTGATTGCCACTGTTTGTTCAAGCAAAGATGAGGATGACGCCAGCAAGAACAATCAGCCTTCCATGGAGTGGACATTCGTCCTATGTAGTGCAAGTGACTCATTCATTGCATGAGAACCCTTGATACATAGCGAAGAACCTCAATGCAACAAAGTCTTTCCTCATCTTTTGTAGATGCATATTTGGGATTAGGTGAGACCAAACGTTAGAAATTTTGCTGGATGCACCTCAGTTTTGCGGCAGAACTTTTCACAACAGTTTTATTCAAGTAACATAGACGTGTCACGAAACAAGCTTAATTTGAAGTGCTCACCTAACATCCTTATGTTTAAAACTTGGAGAGGGGACGCAAAAACTGATTAGTTCTCCTCTCCGTTCAAATCGAAGAGATTGAAACGGAGTCTTGCAACATAAACAGTGCAAGACATGGCTTTTTGGTCTAGGCCAATATATATATCTTGTCTCTCTCTCTATATATATAGCAGTCACTGTAGTCAAGGTTGACTGTACTGAGTAAGAGATCGCGCAAAAAGCGCAATCAGCTGTCCTGATACTTGCTTGTATAGAAATGAGATTTAAAAGTCGACATTTTATTTCTTAACGTTCTAAAAGCATCGGGCTGTGAGTCTCCGCACCCGATCGATCATGCTCGGACGCAAGATTGGCATTAAATTCTAGTACAAACAACAAAAGTCCAAGGCTCTTTGCTTCGGTTCTTTGGGGACATCAAGGTTGACAATTCCCTGAACGTGACGCTGTTGTCGAGGACTGCGCGCACGTCGGCGTCCGGGCACAGCACGAACAACCTGTTGTGCAGAGCCCACTTGTTGTCGTTCAACAAGTGATTCTTACCAGCTCTCTCCGCTTCTGTTCCTCCGATTTCTCGTTCCACTTCTTGTGCACCTCGGCCTTGAACCCCTCCACGAAGATCTCACTCGGGCTGTCTGAGTTGAGCAGGGTCATCTGGCAGAGAAGACATGCGTCTTTCAGATGGGCATGAATTTTCCACTCATCACTTTGCTACAGTCGACTTTCGATATGGTCAACAGCAAAAAAAACCATCGTCAATGCTGTCAATTTCTCTACAACTGCAGAATTTTTGCAACATGAAGACATTTCAGTTAAAAATTCGGGAAAAAAATCAGACTTCTGGGCCTGAGTGAGGCCTCAACTTTCAAAAAAAGGTTCCGTCACTTGCTAAGAAGAAAAGTGTTGAAACAAAATCATGTTGATTTTGCACATATAACCTCTTTTTTTCATCCAAAATATGTCTAGACTTTAACGTAAATCTAGAAAACAGATGACTAAATCAAGACTGCTGGGTTCTGTCCCATCTAGGTGGAACTTCTACTGTCATAAAGCCAGGTTTTACCTGGCCACAATTTGCAATGCCAGCGAACAAAGTCTTACGCACAAGGTAGTCGATGTAGGACGTGGCCAGCCTGAGCGTCTTGATCTTGCTGAGCTTGGTGTCGCAGGGGACGTTGGGAATGCAGTCCCTCAGGTTGGCGAAAGCGTTGTTGATGGACTGCGTCCGTCGGCGTTCCTTCTTGTTGCTGCCGCACTTGCGCCGGCCGCCGTCGGCGCAAAGAACGCCGCCTTGGCGTCCGCCAGGAGGTAATGTGGTCGCCGAATGGTGCGGAAGTAAAGACGTCGACGGAGAAGACGAGGAGCAGGGAGGAGTTGCTGCAGCTGAAGACACCTCTTCACTGCTCAGAGGATCGTGGCCACTAGAGAGCGAAAGAAAAAGTCATCCCGGAAGTTGGATCAAGACTCTTTTGCGCTTACATCCCAGATCCAGAAGAATATGCTGCTAGAGACGACGAAGAAGCACTTTGCGACGATCGCGTCCGGCCGCCGCCAAAGTACAGGCCTGAGTGGTGGTGGTGGTGGTGGTGAGGGTGACTGTGGTGGTGGTGACTTAAATGAGCGGCACCAGGCGGTAGGGGAGCCTCTTGGTGAGCATTGTGGTGGTGGATGGCGGCGGCGTATGAATCGAACACTTGATCACTGGCCGCGAACAGTTCACTGTCACCCTGAGGCGGCGGCGGCGGTGGCGGCGGGTGCGCCGGGTGCGGCGGCGGCAACAACTCGACGGGGTACTGGGGGTGGGTGTGGTGAGGGTAGAGTGAGGCGAGGTAGTGAGACGAGTGAGTCGGGTGGTGATGGTGATGCATGGCCGCGGCCGCCAGAGCCGCCGTCGTCGCCCCCGGCTGGTGAGAGTGATTGTGGTGGTAGAGCGGCGGGTACTGGTAGTCTTCAGCCGCCGTCGCTGTCTGAGAGGCGGCCGCCGCCGCGGCTGCCGCAGCCGCAGCCGCCGCCGTCGGCGACGCCTGCAAGAAGTCCTCCTCCGCAGACATTGTGTGCACACAGGAGACACTCATCGAACTGACAAGCGAACGCGTTCTCCTCGGACGCCGTCGCCACCACCTTTTCCTTCCTCTCGTGCTCTATGGTTTTCTAGGAGAAGCGGCCAAAGTGGGAGGAGTTTAAACGGGACGAGGGCGGAGCCAGGCGAAAATCGCGCAGGCCAACAGCGGCGGCGGCGACGGCGGCAGCGGCGAGCGGAGGACGACGGCATCGGCGGCGGCGGCGACGGCGGCGGCGGCGATTATCAGCGATAACGGCGGCAAAACAAAAAAGACGAGCACGATGATGTACTGATGTAAGACTGATTGCGACGAGTCGTCGTCGTAGGACACGCTGTCGTAGATATGGTGGCCAACAATGCTTGAGAATCATCCCAGGATTGCTTGGTCGTCAGCGTGGCAACTCAAGTATGTCATGCCTCCTCTGTATGATGTGATCCAAGTTGACATACTTAGGGCGATCTGCAGAAGCCGCGCGATGAAAGAGAGATTGTTCAGGTGCGTGAGGGCCTTTTTTTGTCATCTCCACAGCTGCGCTTTGCTCCTCTGATTATCGACTGCTCTGATTGGAACCCTCACGCACTGCAGCGAGATCTCCTCGTTCAATAAAGGGTAGTTGGTGGTTAGTCAAGTCTCGGTCCTTTGACGTAATTGAACGTCTCTGGGCGAGAATGAAGCCAGAGCGTGAGGAGGGTCACCAATTTCATAGCCATTGTCACGCATGCCAAGGACGGAGGCGTTGTTGCTGTTCCAGCCGCTGTCGGCGTCGTCCCCCGACCGACCCGATCAGCGGGGTTAAAAAGAATTGCCTGCTTTTGGAAACAATTCATTCCCTCCCTAAAAGGGTCACAGGAGTCGCGTGCTTTTGAAGCGTACGCGCGTGCGTTTGTGTTGTGACTTGAGTTACTTAGCAGGACTAATAAACTTCCCCGGGTTCACGGGCTTGCAGCAGGAGAAGAATGCCCGGCTGCCGACGGCATTTAAGGGCTGCACGTGCGCAAGGAGAGCAGAGCTGTTGCTGGCGACGGTCCCCGAAGAGCCGTTCGGCGTTTCCAAACATTTCTCACAGCAGATCTGCCACAGAGGCAGAAACATCTCATTTTTCGTCGTACCGAGCACGCACGCACGCACGCACGCACGCACGCACGCACGCTCGCACGCAGGGCAGAGCATAAACACAGTTCGACACCAGATACGAATTCCTGGCATGCAAGCAATGACGACGAGGAGGTGCTCGAAAAAATCGCAAGGGGAGTTGATTTTATTCAGTCTGAGGTAGCGGGATTGCAACGTGTGCCTTTGTTCTTTGTCTCTGGACTCGGAGTGCTCGCTCGTGCTCGTGTGGGAGGCCGCAAACGCGGTCTCGCTCACCCTGCTGCTCGTCCGCCATCAGAGAATGGCCGTCGGCTCTGCATCCTGCTGCTGCTGCTGCTGCACTGCACCCACCCACCCACCCAAAAGCTGCTCGGCCTCTGAACTCGAGCTTTGGGCATTTTGCCCCACTGCTCTTACTATCAAAAAGCCATAAATAACGGGCTGGCAACTCCACAGAGACGAAATTGTCCCCCCCCCCTTTCTGTGCTTTGTGCAGGATGTGAGGGGGGGGGGAAAGATGGAAGCTTTATTGAAACGGTGACATGAGCCGAATCAGCTTGTCTTCCCACTGACGACTGTGACAAGAAGACGGACGGCAGCTTCGTCTTCTGGAAGAATTTCAATTTGAATCTGGCCGAAGCTGCAGCGTCTCGTTTGGAGTGAATCCTCCTCGTCCAATCAGCTTGCTTGATATGGAAAAGTGCACCACCTCCTCCTACTATCACTTCACAATACCTGAGACAATCTGTTGCTGGTGCTGCCGTGGCCGCCGCGCCGCCGCGCCGCCGCGCCGCCGCCACCTCGGCCGCAAACAATTTTTTTCGGTAGCTGATGGGGCGTTCCCGCACTCACGAAAATTGGCTGTAATGACGGGTTCTGAGAGCTCTCACATTCAGCCAGCCGGTCTAACAAACGCAGGAGCCGACGACTTCCTAAGATATCGCGTCAAAATCATAGAAATTAAATCGGTATTTCCATGATTTGTGAACGGAAAAGAAAGACTCTCTTTCTTTCACCGTCGTGTCTTAATCATGTGTTCGGCGGGGATTTAAATTTAGACACCTCTGGCAGAGCGGATGTGTGACGTGACAGCCATGATTTGCACGTACAAAGACGCTTCACCTGCGCACCCACCCGGCCAGGACTGCGCAGTCCGCAGAGGGAGGACTGCACTGCCAGTACTTCAGGACTGCGGGACCAAAAGCGGACTGGTGCAATGCGGGCGCCACGCAGGAAGTGGACTTGTACGGACTTTTTGCTTCTCAGATATGTGTTCGGAGGTATTTCCGCAAAAATTCCAAAAAAAAGGAGACAAAGAAATGAGGCTTTAAGAGATGCCTGCTTAAGATCTTTGTGTCTGTGTTGAATATCGTCAAAGTTTTGTGACATTCACGCGCTATTGGCGAAGAAATGTCTTCCAAAAGTGCGGGTAATTATACCTGTTCTTCGCCTGTGGGGTACAGAGATTGTTAGTCAATTAGTGTTATCGCACAAAGGAACCTAATCAGTGCCGTGCTGCAGTGCGATCGGGATCCACTCGGAAACAAGCAAACCCAGTCTGTGTCTGATCAGCTGATGCGGAGGTGCCAGCATGCATGACAGATCAGAGATGAACTGGGCAGAGAAGCGGAACAGGAAGTCGTCCCCCTGAATAAAGAGATCCTCGCTGCTGCCAAGGTCCTGGAGACGTCAAGGAAACCTGACTCTCGTTGAGCGAGTGAATCATGAGGTTCAAAAGATCACATTTACGAAAGTAGTCTGTAATTGAGGTAGCTCTTTCTTACCTCTCAAGTTTAGTACAAAAGTTTACTGTACTAGCAAGAAATCGGTTGTTTCCAAAATCGACCCGAGCTACGAGGAGCCCGAGTGCGACGTCGACGGGCTGTCCGCGGTGTGGACGTCGCACCACCGGTGGGGCGACGAGACTCGGGGTGCGAGTCATGTGCGTGCGTATATGGGACCGAGGAACTGCAAGGTACAGGACATAGAGTTGTCGTTTCGTATGCCAGTTTGCAGCGTGGAACCCATTATAGGCCGCAGCTTACTTTATGCGCCGTAAATGTCACTTTATATGCCGCACTGCACTAGATTCAAGAATTTCGTGAAGACAAATTGAATATACATTTGGCGGAGGTTCCAAAGGCGATGCTAAAGGCATTCTTTTGTGGCATGTTCTCCTGCTCCACGACCGTGCGGGAGATGTGGTGTCTCGAGGACATTTCCGACCCACCTTCTGGGTGACCACCTCACATGATGTCAGTGTGGCTGATCCTGTGATGATCTTGGCCATCTCTTGCTGCATGTTCTTCCGTCTGCCCTTCAGTGCCGTGGCCTCTTGGCCCAGCCAAAGTGTCTCTTCAGGTGAATACTGAGAGTGCTTTGTTTGTAGTCTCAGCGTCTGAAACAGTGCCCTGTATAAGGATCCAGATCCCCTTCAGGCACTTCTTGGGTTTAATGCTTGGCAGAGACTTGGATAACTCTTGGAGACAAGGAATAACCCTTGAAGCAACGCAGTTGTGGGGCTGATCCCTATTTAATGGAACAGGGAATCCACTTTCCTTGCTCAACACGATCAGAGGTCATGCAGACTCCTTCATCGTCCTGGTGCGTATCTCCATACTTGCCTGATCTTAGCTCAATGCATCAGAGTTCACAAGAGAATACCATTGCCATTGCTGACATTCCAAGAAGCCAGAAGCATGTTCTTTGTCAGCCACGGGATCTGAAAGGTTTCATCCTTTGAAAAGATCTTGGCTGTCTGGCGAACATGGCCACTCTCATAGTTCTTTAGCAGGACCGTGATCCTTGGTCTCTTTTGGCGTTTACACCCGTACCTCCGCTGATAGCAATTGTTCACATGGCTGTGAACTGACCGTAGGCTGGAGGCCTTGCACTCCTTGACGTTTTTCGGACTGTGAAAGAATGGATATGTGATGGTTCTGTCCTCTCATGGCCATCAGCTTCATCAGAGATGGTCATGTGTGCTCTCATGGCCATCAGCCTCAACAGAGATGGTCATGGCAACAGTCTTGGCCTCATCAGAGATGGTCTTGACAACAGTCTTGGCCTCATCAAAGACGACCTTGCCCTTGTCAGTAAAGTTGCCATCAGGAATGGTCAAGCCGCGTCCATCATCAGTCAATTCGTCTCGGTCAGTTATCAGAAAGTGATTCAACATCTAACATTTACCCAAGGTAATTTTTTTAGGGTTGGGTCGGGCCGGTTTTTTCGAGCTCGAGTCCTATCCAAGACTGTTTTTGAGCTTTATAAGTTGTCTTTCTATTCCATTTTGAGCTGATTTTTATGACTTTGTGCAAGATATGAAGGTTTCCAAGAAAGGTTGACTTCATGACTCAAGGGTCCGACTGGAGGAAAGCGACCATGTGAACATTTTCACCTTGTCAAGAGAATCTGCTCAGTGATACGAGTTATCTTCATGAGTCCGACTGAGCTCGATCTGAAACTTCGAGCCGAACCAAAAAGTTTTCGGAAAGCGTCTCGAGCCGAACCAACCCAGCCCTAGCGACTCACTTACAAGGACTTAAGAAGACTGTTCGATTCCGACATATTTGATAATAACACATTGGGAATTAGGAGATGAAATGATCCTGCACATTGGCCATGGCACTCCAGTCCCATGAAGAGTTGAAATGTTTACATCCCTGTAGATATGTGTCTCTCCTTCCATCTTTTGTATCATAGAATAAAACTTGTGTCATCCACCTGTCACATACACAGAGTGATGAGAAAATTAAAGGCACCACTTCAACAAAAAATATTCTCCTGCTTATTGCTGCAAAACTGTTGCCCACAGAACTCTGTCGATTAATATAATTTTGTAGCTCTGTTGTTCATCTAACATCATACCAAAAATTAATGCTCAATTCCTTTCACATGGCCACTGGTGAGCAGTCAATGTGTAGTAACCCAGTTTTGTTGATGTTTGCATGAAAATGATAGCAACTTTAACCTTGGTTAGGCCTTAAATGAAGTAACTATTTCACCACCAGGACACATGAAAAACTTCACGTAGGTGTTCTGAAAAAATTAGTACTTGTAGTGCCACCTCTGGCCTTTATGACAGCCTTGCAATGACATGGCATTGAGGAAATCAGGGATGAAATGAGGTCAGCTGTTATTTCCTTCTCCCAGATATTCAGAACATCACAATGAAGTTTCTTCTTCATCCTTGGCTTCTTTTGAGCCAATTTGGTTCCAATTATGGACCAACAGTTCTTGATTGGGTTTAAATCAGGGCTGTTTCCAGGCCAATCCAATGTCAAATGCTGTTGGATGCAAGAAAATCATTCACCTGCACAATTAAAAACAAACTTAATCAAACACAATGATTAAAGTATTGGAGAAGGCTTAACATGAAACACTTTCACTGCAAAAAACTTACAATCTTGACCCAGTGACATGGTGCAAAATCATCTTGAAAAATGCAGTCATTCGCACCTCCGAACTGTTCTTTGATGGTGACAAGAAGGTCATTCTTGAGGATGTCCAAGTACTGCTTGGCATTTACATTCCCCTCATAGGCAATCAGATGGCCTGGGCCCTTCCTGCTGAAGCATCTCCAGTACATTTTCCTGGGTGGGTGCTTCACAGTGAGGTCCATGCACTCTGGAAGGAACTCGTCACCTTTTTGTCATCTCACAAACCTTTTTCCATCAGGTCCATGCAGATTAAATTTTGATTGATCAGAGATGATCGCAGATGCCCAATCATTCACAGTCCACTTCTCATACTTCCTGGCCCACACCAAGTGCTGCTTCTTCATCCTTGAGGTTAGCAAAGACTTCTTCAGAGGACACCAAGCTTCAGAACCATGTTCTTGTAGGCACCTGCAGAGAGTATGGACTGGCGATGAGACCTCATGGTGCCATGGAGACCTCCAGTCTCACTTTAGCCTCATGGCACTTGCTGAATGGTCTCTCACATTCATTCAGGCCAACAGTCTGTCCTCTAAGGCCGCGGACAGCCTCTTTTGCCCTGGACCAGGGTGAATTGCTGTGGAGCCAGTTTCCTTCACCTTCTTGAGAATTCAGATGACAATGGATTGGTGGAGGTCAACTCTAGAGGTCACTTCATGGGACTCATTGTTCAAGGCAACCACCATCTTTTGCTGGATGATGGAGAAGATGTTTCTCGACATTTTGTTTTCTGGTCAAAACACAGCAAGACAGGGTTGCTACACTTTCACTGCTTGGGGTTCCCAAACAAGCAGGAGTTGAGAAATAATATTTTACATGACCTTGGTCTAATATCAGAACTACAATTTATATTAAGTAACTAAGGTTTGCAAGTAATAGTTTCATCCCAGTAAGCCACAGAATTTTTTTTGTGAGGTGATGCATTTAATTTGCTCACCACTGTAGGTTCGCTGTTGACATGAAGACTGTGAATCATCCCATATCTGCTCGAACAAAGCATGCATTGTGCCTGTAAGTGTGATCACAAAGCCCATCATATTTTGCAATGAAAGTAATTGCCTGTGGATTCCATCTTTTTAGCAATGTGCGACTGATGGACAGTGCCCAAGCCCAGTCTGCGGTCAACAGGTGATCTCCCATGATGTTTTGTGGGTTCAGGTAAGGAAGCATTCACTTTCCATACCTGCTTGTCAATGATGTCTTAGTGAAAACAAAATGGCTAGGAAGAATGGAGTGGAATATTGAATTATTCAGAAAAGAATACAAGGGTAGGATTGTGGTTGGGCAAAAGTTACTTTCCCTAAGTATGTACAGTGCTTGCGGTAAATAATGTCGCCTGGTACATATTGATGTCCTATGCTAAGGGGGATCATTGTAAGATCAAATTTAAGGTTGGAATGTGTGAGGGAGAGTGTTACACACGAGATCTTGCAGTTTTG
>JAAUXU010064503.1_pt1 | contig 22577 bp, 15 predicted proteins | sample 7278151 | NCBI WGS metagenome assembly JAAUXU01 (sample SAMN14350113, study PRJNA611818) | marine sediment metagenome | isolation source: surface marine sediment (1.8m) | place: French Polynesia: Moorea | collected 2018-08 | reverse complement strand
TTACACTTGATCCTGGTCTCAAGGCCCATTCTTAAAAAAATGACTTAGCATCATTTCTACATCATGAATTATTAAACAAGTCATAAGTCATAGTTTATCTGAATTGCACTTTAATTTCTTTATTTATTTTTATGGCCTTATGAGGCTGCTGGATTTTTTTATCGAGACCAGTTGGTCAGTTTTAAAATTCTACAGGAAGGCCATTTTTGCTCGTCTTGACGACCGTGAAACCTTGCAAACTATTCACATCGAGTTTTCCTTGAGTTCGGCACGGTCAAATGCGACTTTAACTCGTGTGACTCACACGGCATCGCCTCCTAATGCATTGCTGCAATGAATAAGTAACTTGCTGGTCTCAACGTAGGCCTTATTTGTATGCCTACATCACACGAGAAATAAAGGAAATCACACACCAATTGGGGTGATTGTAATGAGAGGAAGTCTGAGGCCCCTCACACTAATCAGGGGCAAATAGGAAGTGAAAATGATCCATTTGCTTACCTGGAACACCTGTTTGATCACGCAAAGTCCGAAAACTTTCCTATGAAGCCGCAGACATTCTAATCATCTTCGCGAAATTTTGCTTCGTTTTTCACCGCGGATCTTCAAGCTGCAGATCTGTCGAGGGTAAGCGTACCCTCAATTGGGCTGACACACAAATCGCACAAATCGTAGTTAACCTCACACATGAAGAAAGGTAAATGAGAGAGAATGAGACAGAGAGAGCGAGAGAAACATGCAGCTCTCTTTTCTCCGCGTACGCGCGTGATCCATTATTGTATCGGTGAAGATTTTCGTTGGCACTTGAGCCCCCCTTAAAAAAAGTGTTACCCCCACCAAGAATCGCGCCTTTTCACCCGGAGGGGAAGTGGGGGGGACAAAAGAAATCACTGGAGGTGCCAACGGTTACGTCACATGACAATGCTGTAATGTGCTGCATCTCACGACGACGACAGCGACGACGAGGAGTAGAAAGGCAAGCCTCTTCCAACGGCGTTTGGCACCGCGAAACACCGTTGAAAGAACCACAGTCCTAGGGTGATCGACGAGGTTGCGTGAGTCCAAGTCGACCAGGGCTCCGGTCGGACTGTGCTGCATTTGCCACGTCGAGATGGTTCTGAGTGCTCTCAGCGAAACGTTCGAGATGCGCTCGAATGTACAGAAGATACTCCCAAAAAAACTCTTTAGAATCTCTTCAGTCATTGTAGGAGGTTGTCTTGATCCATTCTCAGAAGCTTTCGACAACTCCTTGATGAACTTCTTGATCCTCCTGACGAGCTACTCCCTGGAGCTAGCAGGCCAGTTCTGATCATGGACTCTCATCTTCAGCCATCCTCGGGAGTGTTGATTAGGACGGAGGCCATTTGCACTGGATGGACTGCGTCAAATCTGCCAAGAATGCCTCCAATCTCCTTACTGCTCATTGAGACCATCTAAGACTATAGCCAAGACAAAGAAACAGTGTGTCAAACTACATCCAGTGATTTGGAGGTTAGATCAATTCGGCAGACATGCTATTTTACATACTATAATTGGCTGCCAATTATCAGTTAAAAAACTTATGACAGCATCACTGACAAAAATGCTCTTATTAACCTTGTGCTTTCAAAAACCAACGCAATGCTAATCCATCCCAATGCAGTGCTAACCCGTTTCAATCCAATCCTAACCCGTTTCAATGCTTCTGCATCCGTTTCAATGCTTCAGCACCCATTTCAATGCTTCGCTACTCTAGTCAAGAAATCATACAAGTAATGAAGTCGAGACTATTCAATGTGTCAGACCTCAGCTGTAGCATAAAAACTGTTGCATCCGGGCTGTTCGAGCACATGCGCAGATGACTTTGGGGTCTGTTGATCACAAATCTGGTGCTACTTCTATGTTATTTCCTTGTAGTTGTGATGACGTCACCTGACTTTGGAGGTAGAAGCCAAAAGAGGCCCCAAAGGCCCACAAGTTCTATGCAGACACAGGGGGGCTTGGGGGTGGGTGACGTTGCATTTTTTTGTCCCACCCTTTTTGTCCCACTTTTTAAATGAGCTTGAAGGCCCTCGTTGTGGGGAGTGACATGGAAAGAGTCCTCACAATTTCTTGATTCACTCAGTGCATTATACATAGGCATGTCAGGGCACACTGTGACTGCTAAGGATGCCCAGGAGACATCATCAAGGCCAAGGTCAACGATGAAGACGCGAACTCACTGAAGAGCTACTTGAGACTTTTGCACACGCGTGCAACTGTTTGGGTTTAGTTCAGCTCGTATGGTACACCTTCAATCTAAGCTCAAGGGGCAACATCGAAGGAGGGGGGGGGCTCGTCCTGGTGTACAGGGTGCTCAAGCATTAGCGTCCTGAGGAAATTGCTGTGCAGCTCCACTGTCTGAGCGGTTATGAAGCGATATTTGGTACCGACGGGGAGCTAATCTTGTGGCCACCGTTGACGATGACTCAAATTTAAGTAAAGAAGTCATCTCTTAGCACAGTAAGAAAAGGAAAGGCAACATCTGTTGCCAGAATGCACAGGCGGAACAGGTGTCAGGGTCAGAGATTCCAAGAGGACAAAGAGCATGATTTGCTCTGTACAAGATATCTAGGCTGATGTAGCTGTCAAGTGACGGACACTTTCGAAATGAAGCAGTTGGACTGACATTTTTAAGATGTCTTTCAAGCATTGCCTTTTACGTAATTGCTGCAAAACTTCAGACAAGTGTTCTTCGGAATCTCCACTTTTTGCTGATTCTACATGACTTTACTCCTCATGGAAGTAAAAAGAACCTGGTGATATCTCCCAATTCAGCTTCAGCTACTCAGCTTAGAAGAGTTGAAAATGATTGATTTTGAGGTTTAACTTAGTAGAAGAGAAGTGCAAGGCCTGCACTTGCTGCTCTACTTGATCCTTCCGCAGTAGTACAAGTTTCAGCAGTCTGGGAGCAGTTAAAGCGCACGCCAATAGGAAGCTAATTCTTGCACATCCGGCATGTCACGGAGGGATAGAACTCTCTTTTAACAACTTTCAGTCAAGTATGGGACTTGGCATTTGTGTCGCTGTATTTCCTTGGGGGATGTGATAAACGGGAGAAATGAAGGTGTGTCACGTACAGGGTTGTCGAGCTGGGGCTATAAAATCAAACCAAGCACGGGGGTACCTTTGTGGCACTAACCAAGGGGGAGGGGGCGGGAGGGGGGCGGTGGATCACCCGCCCACCATCACGCCCATGCTTGCCTCCCTCGTTTTTTTTACGGGGTGGTGCATAAAAAAAGGAAAGGAAGCACGAAGGACGGGGAGATACGGTACCTTGCCAGACAACCACATCTACAATACTCCGCTTTGGTTGCCCACGAGGAGACCGTGTTCGAGAGCATCGCTCCACTCCTCCTCGGTCCCAGACACCCGGAGGTTCAGCACCGGCGTCGTCCGGGCCCTTTGTCCGGGTGACGCCGGATTGCATGGAACAGGGTGGCAACCAGACGTTGTCCGTTGAGGCCCACGATTCCGCAGCTTTCATTTTGTCTCTCAGCTCATGACCCATTATGATCTCATGAAATATTCACAGACAAAGTGGGAAGCCCTGACTCCTGTGACTCATACAACACAGTGCTAAAAACAGAATAAAATGACTCTTGATTGCAATCTCACGCTTTTCGAGGCCCAGTAACTAGGCCCGGCAAGGCCAGCATCATTTAAAATTCTCCTTGTTTTGCCACGCTGATGGCGGACATCATTTTTATAGGTCAACCTTGTGTGTACAAAAAGGCGCTCAATAAAAATTATCATAGATACATATTTAACGCAAGTTTTAGGAAATACTCTTGATTTCTTTATTGCACACGGCAGCTAAGTTGGGACTGCGTATACAGCCCTGAAACTGGACTATATTATGAGAGCGGGCATATGAGCTAGAGCAGTAGCATAGTTCTCACAGTGCTACAACACTTTGAAACAAATTTCGCATAAACGCTTAAGTTACATGGTCGTGATGTGCACGATATTTTCCTCAATTTGGCTGATGTTTTTCCATGTCCTCGGTCGTGTGTGCATTGTCCTATGGCCTCCACCCTTGGACGATATAGGGCCTCGGAGAAGTCAAGTCATCTCAGTCAAAGCTCGTAAAGAATATATCGCTACCAGACGGCCAAGCAATATTATATTATATAGTTAATATCTTTCTTGCTCCATAGGAATCGAAGAAATTACCGATTGTCGATCAGTAACACGGTACCAAAACGTACGTCACATTTTATACGTTCATGTCCCTCGCGACCGAGATGTCCGGCTCGTCTCAACCCGAGGAAGACCCACTTCGTCACCTGGTGCAGCTCGCTCGTCAACGCAATCGAGAACCCGGCCGTGAGGTGCAAAATCCAACCCAGTTTTACACTCTTCCAAGGCGGATACCACATACAGTTTATTATGCCAGTAAGTCATCACGTTATTGTATCACACAAGCAAAACACTCGTATATAGTAAACACTTGCTAATATCGTTCATGTCAAGTTTGTGGCTTTGTGGAGCTCCCGATTTAAAAGATATACGAGTCCTTGTCGGTGGCGTAGTCGAGGTGAACCCCGAAGGTCGTGCTCCTCCCCTTGGTGTCCCTGAAGCAGTCGTTGGTGCCGGGAGACTCAAACCAAAAGGTCAATTCATCACCCGCTGACAGATGCAACTCGACGTCCAAGTGGTGGCTGGACCTAAAATCATTATCCAAGATGCAAGGCTCAGCCAATCATCATAATCAATCAATTATAACTTTAGACTGGGTTGGCCTACAGACATGGTTCGCCCCTCTATGAAAAGCTTAGACTCTTCCCTAAAATCCAACTCTTATGCATTTTTGCTGTAGGACCCCTCATCTTCTCACCATCTGGCCGAAAACAGAACTTTGAAACTTTTACTTTGAAACTGAATTTCCGACTTAAAATGCAGTTATTTCGCTTTTGCTTGAACTCTCCACTCCTGAATCTCATCTAGCTCTGCCCAAAGGTTTCGCGAAGACCTCATGATCATGATTTTCATATCAAGATTTCATGTAAAGACAATTTCACTCTTATTTATTGTGCAGCTAGTCAAGGTCACCCTCCGTCGGCAGGGTTGAGTTTGTAAGGCAGCCATGACCTGCCTCAACTCTGGGGATCCGAGAGTGATTGTGAGGCCATTTTGAGGTCAAAATTAAGGTCAGACCGTCCACTACTCCACGTCGCCCATGCACTCCATGTCGTCCGTGCACCCTTTGTCAGACACGCACTCCGTGTTGTCTATCTACTCTGTGTTGCCCACACAATCTGTATGATACATGCACTCCATGTGGTCCGTGCACCCCCTGTCAGTCACCTACTCCATGTGAGCCATGCACTACGTTCTCCGCACCCCGATTATCACTCTTTCATCCACGTTGAAGAGGTTCATCCTTGTTTGGAAAGCCAGGAATGTCCGACAAAAGCAAACTGATACAGACTTTTGCTCTGTGACAGCTCATTTCTTCAGAATATGGGTTAGCAGTTGAGGCCCCAATGGGCACAAATTTTGGCTGCCCGCGTGGTCAACTTCGTCAGGCCGTAACTTCGGACTGAACTGAGCTGCAGAAATGATTTACCCCTTTATGGAATTCTTAAACTCTCCCCTAAAACCGAACTCATCAGCTCTTTTGCTCTTGGACGACTCAGCTTTGCACGACATTGACATTTCCAAAGTCTCGCATCGTAAAAGCGCCTCCTCCTGTATTAAAAAGTTGCCTATTGGCAAGATTTCCACCAAGCTTTTTGAGGTTTTGCACTAAGATTCTTATTCCGTACATCTTTGCTCACACCGTGTCAGAGGTGCTGATAAAAGTCATCCTAAATAGACAGGCGAATAACAGACCCCGAGTCCGACATGAACTTACTACGCTCGTACTGTGTTGCCAGGGAAAAAAAGACCCATAATTCATGTATCTTTGACCTCTGTCCGACCCTTTTGACGCGTCACAGTGCATACATCGGCTTTTACTCCCTCACCATCCTGAATTTCCGGCCCCCGTCGTCTCCTCCATCTTCGCGGGCAAGTTTGTCCCGAACGCGCCCCTCCTCTCGTCGTTGACCCTGATCGTGAACTCCGCGTTTGCGCTCACCTCCGCGGTAGCGGTGAAGGAGGCGATGTACACGCCGTCGACGGGAGCTGTGAATACGCCAGTGGAGTCGGAGAAGGCGCCGTCCACCAGGGGAAAACCGCCTAGGAGACGAATGTGCTGTACTGACGAACATCGTCATTGTGCATAGCATGAGTGGAACGAAGTTTTCACGAGTAGAAGTGTTCCGCCATCGTGGCGCTTATCAGCGAGTTGTATTTTAATTAACGCACGATTCTGGGAATATTTCCTTGCTTATTTTCCCTCTGAAGGGACATATTCTTGCACTATATCTCCCTGTCCACAGGGACATTCAACACTCTGAAACCCGTGAAATATCGGTGTTCCAAAAAATCGTGCGTTACATTACAAATTAAAGATACGTAATGTGTACTCATCTGTACCCTCTTTGGACTTGACAGGACAAGGGTACATATAGTACTGCAAATTGCGTCGCTCATATATAGTTATAAGAACTGTCACCTAATGATTGACCCACAGCTCGATCAGTGTACATAATCCACTGGTGGTCGATCTTCAGCTGGTCCTTGATTTGGTGCGGGCCGTCACAGTCCAACTGGGGGTCCGTGGTGGGATCCACGTAGGCCTGGAACAAGACGAAATCACACATTGTGCAGGCTGCAACATCTTGCCAAGCTTCGAACTCACCTGAAATGAACACTTAACAGATCTTACATCCTGCTGCGAAACTGCGAGAGTTGGAAACTGGCCATCAACCGAGTCCAAGGCTAAAAGAAGGCCAGCGAAGGCCAAGGCCAAAGATCGCATCTCAAAAAGAATTTCTGTAAAACAGAAAAGGTTAATTCGTGAATATCGATCAAGTACAACTTCAATGATACACCTTTGTGAAACAACTTGAGAGGTCTGAGCAACAGTCCCAACGTTAAGATTCATTATATACTTTTTTGCCCAGTATTAAAGACTCATTTGCGCCAAATTATCTCGTCGTTGATGGCCACTGTAAAGGCTTCAGTATTGCCAGTCATCCTTGGCCTCCTTTAACACTAATTTTCCTTTATTGCCTTAAAGATGAAATATGATGGCTGCAGCGAAAGATATATAAGAGGCCTCACAACCCTTGCACCTTTGGCCAATTCCCTCTCACTCAAAATTGTCGCCGAAACTCAACCCTTTGCCATGGCCTCCTCTTCCAAGTTCATCCTGCTGATCATGTTCGCCGCCATGTCGGGCCTCAGCCTGGCCCAGGTTCCGCGCAATAGGGCCATCTACAAAAGGCACCTGGACTCCGTGCAACTTGTACAGGTAGAGCGGCGAGTCTTAAGACTGATTTTTCCTCGTATTTCCCCTCTGCCGCTCTCTTTCTAGGCCTATTTCATCGGCGAGGAGTGCGAGGTTTCCCAGACCATCAAGGGCTACGAAGTCGACCTGGACGTTCTGTGGGACCGGGAATCGGCCATGGAAGATACCGTTGCAAGTGGGTAATCTTCTAACCTTAGGTGTAGACCCAATAACCACATTTACACCATGTTATGTATTTTTATCATATTCGCATTATTTAGTTCATTTGTATTTCACTGCCACCACTTGCATACACATCACTGTAGTACTTACTTGACCATGACCACGCAGCTGCTGCGACCACATCCGGCTTCTCCGCCGACGACGGGGAGTTTCAAGTAGAGTTCGACGGCGTCTACATCGTCCACTTGTCCGCCAGGGTGAAGGAGGACTCGGATGCCACACTCGTGCTCCAGGTACGCCCTGACCTTTGCCGACAATATTGACGGAAAATAGCTGCACCACAAATTGTTTTAAGGTGAAAGAAAACAGCCGCCCGTTGGCCACCATCGGCTCCAGCCTTCCCAAGGCTATGAAGGACGAGTTGGGGATCTCGGGATGGTCAGTATAGCTCTAGCAGGCCTGGTGATCACAGTAAAGCTCCGATTTCGTCGAGGGTTGGAAAAAACTCGAATAAGTCTCAAATACTGCACAAAAGGGCCACTGTAGTCATGTCTCTTCAGGAAGTTCTTGCTGTTCTTGATCAAGTCACCAACGGATTCTTAGGCAATGCGGCCTGGCCTTAATCCAGGCAGGTCATGCTCTTGGCAATTGTCTGACGAAGAGACTTTTCTCCTTTTCTCTTTGCATTCTCGCCGATTATTACGTTGTTATTGAAAGTCCACATTTGGCAACAGATGTGGTTTTGCTATCTGTGCAATAATTTTGTAAGCAATTTTTTTCTACACCAAAAATTGAGCAAATAGGTTCGTTGCTCTCTATTTCACTGGCGGCCCTGAGGAATTCACTTGTCCACGGAAAGAAAATGACTAAATTAGAGGTTTTTGACTAAATTGGAGTGATACTGCACTAGCCATTTTTAGGCCTCGGAATTTTATTTTAGGGACAGAATTTTAGCAGGTTAGATGACGAAAATCTCAGCCTTTTCCTGCTTTTCATCTAGCAGTTTTGTGACTTTTCAAAGTTGCTAAAAATTTCACAACCTGTTGCACCTTTTTTCTTGATTTTTTTAATTTGTACAGCAATCTTCACTATCAAATGTTTGAGCCCAACAAGAGCAGGTTTATAAGATCTTGGTCTGAACTTCCGAGGCGTGATGACAGAGAAGAGAACATTGATGTTAATAACCGACGCAAGTGATGACCGAGTCTTTTTTTTACCGCTCACACTGTCCGTTTCTGTGCAGGACAACTGTGTCCACGACTGTCCGCGCTTCCCTGGCAGCCTCGGAGACCTTGCAGGTTGTCTTCACCGAAGGGGACGGCTGCGTCATGGGCACCGACTACAGGAACTTTAGCTTCAACGTCAGGCTCTACGCACGTTACACGTAGAACACTTGTGTTGCTTGACTAAGTAAGACGAAGTATATTGTAAGCGTACACACAGAGAGAGCATTTGTGAATAATACACGAGCCATGGCGGCCTCTCGACACCATTTTGTCCGGGTCATTTCTTGGGTGCGCTTGGTGATTAGGCCCAGATCCCCGAGAAGGAGCTAACTCAGGCCTACTTTCGACGGCCTTTAGTGAACTAGTGAGCAGAAAAAATTGGCCAAAAAATCTTGCCTCTTCTCTCCCGCGACACAGTATGTGAAAAAGTGCGTTGTCCATCAATGTTCTGGCCCTAGATCATCGATGAGTCAAATTGACGTCATCACGGCCGTCGAGGTCTAGATGTCGCTAATTTGAGAATCGAAAGTGCTTCCACGTGCGACGAAGGAATCATCACCTCTTATCATATTTTTGCTTCATAACAGATTCATGAGCTGCTCAGCTCAACAGTGACCACGTCACAAACGCACTTGGGGGAGGGGCGGATTCATCCCTCATTGACAAGTGTTTGTTATTGTCAAATGAAATGAGCAGATTGTTATGCAAAAAGCTACTAAGTTTCCCTGGACCTGGCATACTGCACACTATAGCACATTGCACATTATAGTCCATCGTTGATATCTACTGATTGGTTGATGAAATGGCCACACAGTTGTTTGACTTCACCGAGTAATGATTAGCATCTTTCGAACTCACTTATTTGAACCCTGTCACAGCATTTAAGGGTACTGGTGAAAGTACTCCAGTGCTGCCAAATTCTTTGTGTTGCGCAAGGTTCTGGCGGCTGACCCAGTGCTGTCACTGACACAGAACAGAGATTGCAGTGCCAGCAAAAGCGGACCTTCCGTTGCTTGATAGTGGTTAGTCTGACAGTGGTAGTCCAAGTGTTATGTCATACTTTTCACTTACAGCTACACAATGTACATCGTGTGTGTCATTGGCCAATTTCCAGCATTTCCGCAACTGATATCCAGGTTTGCCAGCTTTGGCATGGCAGGGTTCCTGCATTTGTGCAGTCAATTTCCAGCATTTTCGTGGTTGATTCCCCAATAATTTCGGATGTAAGCGTGGCCAATTTTCAGCCTTTGCATGAACAGTTCAAGAGCATGATCAGCATGGAGCATGTTATGAGTACAGAGCACGTGTTGAGCGCATGAGGATTGTATGTCCGTGCATTTGTGAGACACACACACACACATGTACACGCACGCACATACGGCACATCATATTTTTTTTCTACCCAGCAAAGTGGGTAGCAAATAAGTTTTTCTTCAGATCATGGTTCATTTCTCCAGATTCCGAAAGGTTAAAAACATGACGACTCACAAGGTCATGTTATTATGCTGTTGTATCTCTGCTGCAGATACAATTCTAGCCCAATCTCAGGCTTCCGTCATTGTGGAAGATCGTGCCATGACTGAACTTGAGAGACTCATCGTCAGCATGAACAGGGAGGCTGCAAGAGGACAACGAGAACTTGTTGGAGAGGATTTAGCCGACCTCGAGGGAAAGGGGACCAGAAAACAAATGAGACCAATTTCCGTGAAAGCACCATTGATTTGCCCGAACGATGTCGCTCAACATGAATGTGGTGACATCAACACTTCCAGTCTTGTGTGTTCGCAATAGCATCAGCAGCCCGATTTGGAATGGTTTTTTTCACAGCAGCAGTCGAATGTCACAAGATGCATAAGCTCTGAAATGAAATCTATGACAATATTTTTGTTGCGTGCCAATTTTAGGGTGCGCCCTTCAAAGGTCCATTTTGACCTTTTTTTGGTCTTCTCTTGACAAAAAATGTGCACGGTCCATGGATGTTCTCGCCCTTGATCAGCGACATTACTCAAATTGACGTCATCACGGCCATCGAGGCCTAGATGTCGCCAATTTGGGAACCGAAAGTTCAAATTCAGACTCCTCAGATTTTTTGCGACATTGTTGTCATCCCATTTTTCGGCAAAAAGTTGCGAATTTGCGATACTTTCTCACACTGTGACCGTGAAGTCTCCTCATGGGGATGGGAGGACATTGACAGACACGCCCTGAGGAGGAGAATAAGAAGAAGCAAGGAAATTGTGGATATCACGCCTCAGGTGAAGAAATTTCCCTCGGATCTGCCTCCATAGATCAGGGAGACAAAGGTCTTGTTGTTAGGGTGTGGTGAGAGACATCATTTCATCACGATCCAGCGGTGATGGCGGTTGAGTGTGTGTTTGTCTTGCGTACACGGTCCGCACTGCACGTGTACAGGGTGCACCAGATTGCCTTCCGCCCGCCCAGAAGATCTCCAGGGGCCACCCTGTATGTTACTGGGAGTTGCTTAAGACAGGGATTTTTTTTTGAGCTTTGTCTCATCGTGCTTATCTCAGGAGATTAAAATGTTTCAGTCATACGTAGCACATGAGTATCTCTGTACAAGCGAGCGACCGAAAGTGACCTTAGCTGTAACTCGCCGAAACCGAAGTTTCGGTCACTAGTCGAAACTGAAATTTCGGCTTTTACCACGATTTCGGCCAAATTTCAGAGCCAAATTCGATATTGTGAGCCGACAATGCCGAATTGGTCATGGATGTTTGGCCATTGGCCTATTAAAATAGGTACAGGTCATAACTTAGTACTTCAAGTTTACAACAGATGAATTCGCGGAGCAGAAAAGCAAGTTTTCTGCATTTTCTGGGGCCAAACGATTCCTCTCATTTGTAATGATGTTCAGTGACAGGGAATTTCGGTTTCGGCTGCATGGCAGAAGCTGAAATTCCGGCCGAATTTCGGGCGAAATCACTATTTGGTCCATACGCATACGACAGTACAGGATCGTTCAGCCCGATCCGAAATGTCTGCCCAAGAATTCCTGGTCTGGTCGTCCGTGGGCTTGTGGGTCCTCCTCTCAGCAATCCCCACCCCCCTCGGCCTCATTGGAAGTGTTGTGCATGGTGCACTTGGTGCACCTGACGGCCTTGACAATGGCCATACTGCGAAGGCCGCACTGACAGTCACTGATCGCTCTCGCTTGCGTGTTTTGGCATCCGACTTTTGGCAACATAGCCAGCCTTCACTTAGGCCTAACTTTTATCTCAGCTTGCTCCTGATGCTAATCACGATGAGGTTGAAAAGATCCGGCTTTGTCTGGATGACTCTGCGGATATACCTTTAACGTCATAAGTATGTTATAGGGCTGTTATATTGCTGGGCTTATCATAGCACGCACAGATGCATTGCTGAGTTCACACGAAAGAGCAGATTTAAAGTGTTCATTAAAGGGAAGATTTTTGTAAATCTGAATAACATCAGTTGAGCCTCGGCCTCCAAAAGATGAGCGTCATTTTCCCCGCATTCCTCGTGCTCAGACAGATTTTGACTGCTAAATTACATTTTATTAACATGCTGTGTTACGCACATGCTAAAAAATGATGACAAACAAGGGTGGTACGAAAGTGTTGCCAAATAGTCTCATGTCAACCAGATTTGGCGAGCGAACTCACCAACTTAAACAGTGCACAAAATAATTCGTAGATCCACAACATTGTGTGGCAGGTCTGCTTTCAGTAACCAATCGGCAATCGGCCGGTCTATGATGAGTCTGGACGTCACAAATCATTTGAATTAGGTAGCTTTTTGCATTTTTACTTCAGGACTTAAGAGCTTTGTTGTTGCTTCATAAGTTGCTCTGTGGGAAAGCTGTGAATTGCGCTGGCTTATTCGGTTGCTCGCCCACCGTAGGCTGAGCAATACTTTTTTGAGTTGCCTTGGATCCACCCTATGTATTATTATCTATTATTCATCGTAGATTGTGAGAGTCGATTAACAGTCCTAACTGTCGTAGGTGCAATTTTCATGCAAGGTATTGGTATCTAAGTTAATTCTCTCCGAAACAAGGTTCCACGATGCATCCTTTTGACTCACACTGTGTTGACACTGATGTCCAAAGGTATGGTAAGCTCTGTGTGGTACAGTATGGAAAATGAGTCATCAGGTAGGGTTAATGACTTACAGAAAGAATTAGGATTCTGTTGACAAGTCGGTCGTATCTGCGGCTCCTCTGCCACACTGACGTCGTCATTGTTCACGTCGTCCTCGCTCCTGAAGTCAACGGTCTCGTCGTCGCTCCTGAAGTCAACGGTCTCGTCGTCGCTCCTGAAGTCAACAGTCCCGTCGTCACTGGCGGTTTCGGTCCTGCTCTCCGTCAGAAGCGTTCACTCATCCGACTCCACGTACGGGCTTGTTATTGAGCCCTCTCAGACCTGATTGTTTACACCCCGTATAAGAAAATTTTTGAACACACCTGTACAAGATGAGAAAATGCAGTTTACGCCTCATTATATCAGTCAAAGTAGGACGTGAATTCATCTGACCTTGTTCGCACTACGCAACATCCTTAACTGATCGGTGCTGACACACAGGTATGGAACGCACTCGATCTCGTGCGTGCAGAAGAGGAACCCCTATCTGCTGCTGTCAGAGGTTCTTCTTTCTTTCTTACGCAGTCGTCTGTTGACGCTTGATGTGTCAAGATCTGGAATCCCTTTTACTGACACCATGAGGAGGTTGACGTTAGCTGTGGCCGTGGTTGCGACTCTTTGCGTTGCCGCCAGCGCACAAGGACATCGTGGTGCTGGACGAGCTTTTGACCAAGCTCCCGTTGATCAGGTGATATCCGGACCAAGGCCGTTTGCTAGGGAAAAATTGCTTGGATCCAGATGTTTTTCGAGTGATCTTGAGCAGACTTGGCAATGTGTTAAGTTTTCCAATGAACATGTTTTTGAGTAATATAAATAATAAAATAATATAACATTTTGTATTTCATTGACAAATATTTTCCAAAATTGCCCCGAGCTGCTTCAATCTGGACCAGCTCCTTTGCTTGACTCTTTACATCCAGACGGTTCATTGCTGTAAAAACGCAGCAACTGAAACAGAATTAGTTCTATCCAGACCTTGGTTGCATCCGGATCCCTGAAAAAAGTTATACGTACGTTTTAATCTAAAACTTAAACGATGTGCACAGTCGCATAACTTCACATTCACTAAGAATCTTATGGACCAAAGAAAAAAAGACATATTTGTGTAACTAACAACTCATTTAGAATTCGTCACGGAATTCACCGGGACGTCCCCGCTCACCGACGCGTCTGGCCCTGTCAAACTTCGCCAAGGTCCGCAAGTACCGGAGGAGGAAGAACAACAACGTTGCCCCTGACGCTACAGAGAGGAAGAAGATAAAGGTCATCAGGAAGAAGAAGAGGGTGAAGCTGCCGTTCCTGGGGGAGCGGAAGGTGTTCCAGAACGCTACCGGCCAAGAGCTGGAATTGCACCGAGGAAGAGATGGAAGATGTAAGACATCTTAGCACTCCTGTTGGTTGGTTTGTTGAGCGCTTGCAATCTGAATCTACACACGTAGAAAAAATGACACTGTGCCTTTCAATTCCATTCTCTTGTGCTTGCGATAGTCTTCAGCCTCTTCACGGTGGTCCGCTTCAACAACGACCCCTGCCCCACGTCCAACGGCAACAACGGGACGTGCTACACGACGTGAGTAACTTCAGGAAAGCGCTATTACAGGGTTAATATAAATTTGTGTGCATTACATAGGACTGACTGTTCCAATCGTGGAGGAATTGCCGAAGGTTCGTGTGCCAGTGGTTTCGGAGTCTGCTGCTTCTGTAAGTATTTCAGACACATCATTTTGATTTTGAGTAAAAAAAAAATGAAAAAAACCAGGAGAAGAAGATTAGTCACTTAGTCGATGACAGTCACATTGTAGGGCTATCCATAGTTTCACGGTAATTTTAATCTCATTTTTTTTTTCAAAAAATATCGTCACCGGTTACACATTTTTGAGATTTGTCAACTTTTTTTCTCAAACTGCTGGCCCCAACAGGGTCAACTTGGGTTTTTACCTCAAGTTCCAAGGTCTAATAGATACTTTCTGTCGCTTCACAGTCCAGTATCAATGCGGGTCCAGCACCTCGGAGAACGGCACCTACTTCGTCAGCCCGTCCACGCCGGAGAGGATCTGCAACTTGGTCATCAATCGACAAAACGATGAAATTTGTCAGGTATGTGATTCGTGACCGGCCGAGCGCGGCGCAAATCGCCGTTCGGGCAGTCCTCTCGTCTCCTCGCGCTCGGGTGCGTTTCGTCAACAGCTGTCACGTTGCGCTTTTGTTCGCGTTTCGTCCCACCTCCACAGGGTGGAGCAGAAGCCGCGAAACCTTCTGCGAATTCTGTTCCACCCTGTACATGAAGTGAGGCATTCCGAACGATTCAGTTCAGGGACGGGTAGGTAAAAGTTCGATTGTTTGGCGTTATCCTTTTTTAGCGAGTGGGATTTGCCTGTTTGGTGGGAACTTTGCACGTACAACTGCTTCAAGATCATCAACTTCATCCACGTTCGGAAGGAGCCGAATCTAGCAAAGTACAGGAGAAAAACCATGTTCATGTCAAGATCTTCCATATAGCGTAGGAAGATCCAGATTGCTGTTGGTGACGTTGAGGCTGCTTCAACTTCACCAGGTCCAACTTGCCCGTTAATGCCTTTAGACTCTCAATCGACCCTCAGTTCTGCCGACAGAGCAGGGGTCAGTTTACTCCAAGTATCATAAGTTACAGTACATACAAATTTTCACGTGCGGTGATGTACAAAACTGAAAGTCTCATGCTGCCATCCCAAGATTGCTTCTTCCAACTTTAACTATTACTTCATGGATGATCCTTATTGGCCGAGTAAGTGTGAAGGTACGAAAATGTCTCATCGAGTTGATTCCTCTTGTAGATCCGTCTCGAGTTGGACACCTTTGACATCGACGGCCCCAACTCCAACGGCGAGTGCGCCAGAGACTTCTTCCTGGTCACCGGCGGTAGTCAAGTTCCTCAAACATGCGGACTGAACAGCGGCCAGCACCGTATGAGCTGAGAAAAGCCAGATGTCAAATAACGCCATACTGTATTTTTTCTTCTTGCAGTCATCTACTCAATCACGTCCAACAGTGGCCCTACTCAGCTCTCGGTGGTGTTGGACACCATAACACCCAGCACTTCCTCCAGGATGTGGAGTATCAGAATATACCAATATGAGTGCTCCAGCAGGCAGTTGGGTAATGATGTGCATATGATATCGTTAAGAATGACTTTGATGTCTGCATCAAAGTCATTATGATTACGCCTCAAGTAGCAACTCTGCATCAATGCAACCACAACGCAAGAGCTTCTTTGCCTCTTTCTTCACTTTCAGTCCATCCTGTTTGCCTCATAAGACATTTTCACACTGCCCTAGGAGAATCTGGACAGTTGTTTTGGACCTTCCAGGATAACCTGTGTATAACTTAATCTTATGCATCAGCTCCGGTCGGTTGCCTCCAATACTTTACCGCCGTGTCAGGAGAGATCCAGAGCCTCAACTACCGCACCGACGTGGACGCCGCCTCCAACACCAACCAGTTGGCGAACCTCAACTACGCTATCTGCATCAGAGTGGCGAATGGGTACTGCGGCATTAGATACTCGCAGCTTACTACGGATCCTTTCTCCTTTACCCTCAGCAAAGACGCTACACCCATAAGTAAGTCCATGACTTTTTTGCCTTCTCGTTGCAAATTAAGCACTATCATATGATATCTTTAAGTCCTGTCTTCTTTGAGTTCACTTAACGACTACATCGGTTCTTCGGATTCAAGACTTTTTTTTCTGACGTTGCAGCCTCGATGTCGACATTTCCTTTGTCCGACAATTTCGTCATGTACGGTGACGGCGAGTGTAGCTCCGACTACGTGGTGATTCCCAGCGCGTCAGAAGACGGGGCGGTCCTCAACTCCAGGGACCGCTACTGCGGAACAGCCCTGGGTCGGTGCATGGCCCCACTCGGAGGAGGCACAGGCTGCAATGCCATGGCAGGATCAGTGACAAGTAAGAAAGTAAATAGAGAAGATGAACATTTCTTGCACCAACAAACGCTGTCATCGCAGGCTTAAGCAGACCCTTCATCGTCCGCATCGTGACCGACGAGGACGAAACCAACGACACAGGCAACCGCGGCTTCAGACTGAACTATTACCAGCAACCCTGTCTCTCTGGATGATGGACGTGTCTTCACATGCGTACAACATATCTAAGCATACATGACTAACATGATTTGAGGTTACCTGTATCACACTATGTGTTTGCAATCATGTATTCCAACTGGGAAAATATACTAATATCTCGTAATCAGTAGCCAGAAATGTTTCCATACGTTATTTTTTACCAATAGTCAATCGGATAAGTATGTGATCATGCACAAGCTCGTCCCAATTTACAGACAGACCCCTCCCGACCGCTTCCCCCGATTTCTGTTACGAACATTCTCCCGGCTTGATATCGGTATACAAAGTTGGGCGGCTGCTGTTGCAGCTGCGGCCGCGGCGGCCGCGGCGGCTTTGCAACATTCCAATGCTGCTGTTCTGGGTGTAAAGAGAGGGAGAAATGAGCAAGCGGCCGCCATGCATGGACATGCCCAAGAAGGAGAGGAGGAGGAAAAGCGAGCGTTCCAGCAGCACCAGTGCGCGTCTTCTGACCCCTTCCACCACCTCGACCCACTGCACCAGCAGAAGCTGCAGCAGCAGCAGCAGCTTCCTCGGTGTGTTCTTTGGGCAGGTGAACGAGAGACTTCTTCTCTATCCCCCACCTGAGATGCTGCTGCTTTTGAGCTTCAGCTTGCCCTCAGCCCTCCCACTGCTACTTTGTGGCAGGACTACCCTACCCTACCTTTTCCCTCTCTCCTGCCCACAAATTCACCTGAAGAAACCTGGGTTCGCTGCTCGCTCTCCTCTCTGTAGTTGAGCAGCCCAAAATGCAGAGAGCGGGCGGTGCGCTGAAATGGTGGTGATTTCAACGAATGCAACTTGAACAAAATCGCGGATTGCGGACGAGTGCTGGAGGATAGTCATCTTGAATGGCGTGCACAAGTGGCGACATGTGCGCGACCTAGCGGGGCGAACAAGTCATGGAGGGAGACTCTCGAGCGGGTCGAGGCCGGTCAAGAGCCTCAACGGCAGCCAGGGCCATCCTATTCTTACAGTTGTTGTTATCGGTGAGTTCATAGCTGAGGAAGGACGCTTGTGTACACCGTATAAAAACACGAGAATCTATCAAACCTTCAAAGTGCACCTCATGATGGAAAGCTGTGCAAACTACGCTGTGGGTTCTCCTCTGGCGCAGCCTCAACGGAGTTTACGTAGCTTACAACAAATGTTATACACAGATATCTGTCTCTTTTAGGCGGGCTTAGCCGTAGAAGCCGAGGACTTGAGGCTCTCCTTCTCTGAAGGGGCGATAGTGGGCACGCGGCGTCTCTTGGACCTGCCTCCGTTTGCCTCGAACGACCAGCTCGTCTCGGCCAGGATCGTCAGCGGCAATGGCGACGGAACCTTTCGCTTGGACGAGACACACTCTGGCGGGGCAGTCACTTCAGGCAACACCTACGTGCACGTCGAGACGACTCGAGCACTTGATCGCGAGACACAAGCCGAGTACAGACTGGGCTTGGAGCTGTCGTTCTCCCTGGGGAGGCCGCGGCGCGTGGACTTGATCGTGTCGGTCCTTGACATTAACGACAACCCGCCGGTGTTCGAAGTGGCCGAGTACACGGCAGCGGTGAATCGCAGCTCCCCCGCAGGCACGACACTGATCGCGGTCTCCGCGGTCGACGCCGACGCGGGAAAGAACGCCCGTCTCTCATACCACCTGCAAGACAAGTTCACCACGCACTTCGCCCTCGATCCCGACTCCGGGGAGCTGAGAACCCGAGACGCTTTGAGGTGTAACGGCGAGAGTAACGTGGACTGTCCCAAATGTCTTTCTGACCCCTCGGGTGAGTCGTGCACCCTTCTGGTGTACGCCCGAGATGGTGGACGACCAGAGCAAAGTGCTTACGCTGTCGTCAAAGTGGACTTGCTGGAGGCCAACGACCACGATCCGGAAATAGCTTTCAGACATGTCCCTGATCAAAGCAAAGACTTTTCAATCGTGGAGAGTGACGCAGACGAGGGCAACTCCGTGGCCGCAGTCACTGTCACGGACAAGGACAGCGGCGTCTACGGGAAGACAACGCTTCAAATCATCAAAGGCAATGAAGAAGGCAACTTTCGATTGGAAGCGTTTGGAAGTAGCTTGTACGTGGTCAAGGTGGCCTCTGGAGCACTGTTTGAGAGGAATGCTAGATACCAGCTAGTGATGCTGGCGTCTGACGGTGGACAACCGTCAAGGACGTCAGAAGCCATTCTGGAGGTGCGGGTGGATGGCAAGAACAACTTTGGGCCTGTGTTTGGCCAGAAGACGTACACGGCAGAGGTGTCCGAGGCCGTGGTAGTGGGGTCCCCGGTGCTGCCAGTAAAGGCCACAGATGAGGACAACAACGTAGTATACACCATCATTGAGGCAGATCCTCCGGCTCTCCTCCGCTGGTTCCGCATCCATCCCTTCTCTGGTATGGTGACCACGGCCTCCAAACTGGACCGAGAGACTGCGGATATCGTGCGGTTAAGCATCCGAGCGCGCGACAACGATCCTAGACCCAAATCTGCTTTTGCTGCAGTTGTCATCAAGATCAGTGACGTCAACGACGAAAAGCCCATTTTTGGCAAAGACAGTATCGAAGAGATCCAAATTGGTGAGGATGCTGCAGTTGGAAGTGTCGTGCATACAGTCAGAGCCACTGATGCTGACAGTGGAGAAAACGGAATCGTCACTTACAGATTGGGCAGGGAGAGCCCATTCTTCAGGATTGAGCGTGGCAGTGGCAACATTATCGTGGCCAGTGGCCTTGACCGAGAGCTCACGCCCAAAATTCATCTCACTCTAGTTGCAGAGGATGCAGGAGAGCCGCCCATGTTCTCGACCCAGTCGCTCACGGTCTCCTTAGTCGACGTCAACGACAACTCCCCCGTATTCTATCCCAAGAGGAAAATTGTTTCTTACAACGAAGGCCATGACCTTATAGTCAAGGCCGAGGCATTTGACGCGGACGAAGGTGACTTTGCAAAAATAACCTACCATTGGGATGAGCCTCGGAGGGCGCCAAGCTTTCTAGAATTGGATTCTGTGAGTGGAGAGGTAACAGTGAAAAAGGGTTATCACCGAGATGTCCAACCGACAACTTTTAGGATCATTGCTGCTGATAAAGAAGGAAAAAGGTCACCTGAACCACTGGAAGTGCAGCTCGTGGTGCATCCAGTTATCACAGAAGCAGCTCAAGAGTTCGTCGTCGAAGAAAATCGACATGCTAGCTTCTCCAGGGAAATCGCCAAGCTGGACACTGCTGGTTTGCCTTCTGGTGGACAATTCCAGATCCTGGACGGAGATCCTTTGGGCGTATTTCAGGTTGATGAGACGTCCGGCATCCTAACAGCAGACAAGCAGATAGACCGAGAAGTTCAGAGCAAATACTCCCTCAAGATCGCCTACCGACTTGGAAGCGAGCGACCGATTAGAATGATCCCCGCCCATATCGCGGTATCTGATCTTAACGACAACGTCCCAACATTTGAAGACTATCACGTGGACACGATCTTTGTCGAAGCTAATCTACCATTCAGTGCTCCCGTATACAAGGTTGCGGCTGTTGATGAAGATGCTGGTGACAACGGCAGGATCACCTTCAGACTTCGGGATGCCTCTAACGAGTTCACAATAGATGGCAACACAGGCGTCATCTCGCTGGCTGCTGAGCAACCTCTGCAGCACGAGCGAGAATTTACTGTCACCATCACGGATAATGGGAGAAAGATGCACTCCGCCGAAAGGACGTACAAGGTGATCACCAAGCCGATGAATAGGCACACTCCATCGTTCGATTTCGACCTCTACGAGATCTCCGTGTCGGAGAAGACCGACTTGAACACCAAGATTTTGTCCCTGATTGCCGTTGATCGCGACGAAGGATCGGGTGGCTTGGTCTCATACAAGATATCAAAGGGCGGAAGGGGTCACTTTGAGATCTTCCCCAACGGAGACGTCTACCTACAGAAAAAGCTGGACAGAGAGACCGTGTCTTACTACTCCCTTATCGTCACTGCAACGGATGCTGGAAGTCCATCTAGATCCTCCACTACCTCCGTTGTCATTCACGTAGCTGACGAGAATGACAACGCCCCAAGGTTCAACAACAGGAACTACGTCTTCAGCGTCAGGGAAAACCAGTCTCAAAATACCGTCATTGGCAGAGTCGCCGCTACAGATCTTGACCTTGACAGGAATGCTGAACTTACGTACTCGTTGTCGTCCAAGTCCCATTACTTCAGCATTGATCCCAAATCAGGATTCATGACATCTTTGCATAGTCTGGACAGAGAAAAGTTGATGACCGACATTGGGCAAGATAACTTCCAGTTGACAGTACTTGTTGAAGACAATGGAATTCTCCGGCAGTCGGACACCACCACCGTCAACATTGTCGTCGAGGACGAGAACGACAACGCACCAGAGTTCAGCAAGCACTTTTACGTGGCCTCTGTCTCCGAGAACACCAAGATCGGATCCGAAATCATCACCGTCCACGCAAAAGACGCCGACAAGGGTGACAATGGCAAGGTCACCTACGGGGTGTCGGATTCACGCCTGATTAAGATTGATCCGGAGACTGGCGTGGTCTCTCTGGCTAGCGTCTTGGATCGAGAGACTCTGTCACGCTTCGAGGTCACACTGTATGCCAATGACAGCGGAAGTCCTCACAGCCTCAGTGCAGAAACGACGCTTCACTTGACGGTGATTGACGTGAATGACAACGACCCTGAGTTCAACGTGTCTGACGTCAGGCTGGAGCTGTCAGAGGACGTGGCGCCTGGAAGCACGGTGTACCAGTTTAGAGCCACTGATAGAGATGCCGGTGAAAACGGTAGAATCAAGTACTTCCTCGGTGGTCTTGGACAAACTGGAGAGTTCTACCTTGATGCAATAACAGGTGAGGCCGTTGAAAAAATAGAATTGTTGCTCTTGCTGCAAAAAGTTTCTTCTATTTTCAGGCAAACTCATCCTCAACTCCGTGCTGGACCGTGAGACTCGCGAGGTCATCAAACTTGTAGTGAGCGCTGTGGATGGAGGCCTTCCTGCGCGGACTTCTTCAGTGTCAGTGATTATCAAGGTGCTGGACGTGAATGACAACTGGCCAGTCTTCTCCACTGGTTCTGGCTCAACATTCTTGGTCACTGTGCCAGAAAACACGAGACGCGGCGATCAAGTGTTCAAAGTGGAAGCGGTGGATGCTGATCAAGGTGAAAATGGAGAAATAAGATTCTCCATTGACTCAAAGGACTTCGACATCGATGAAAAGACAGGAAGTCTCACAACTGCCACTGACCTTGACAGGGAGTCCATCCCCTCTTATCAATTGGAGATCACAGCTACTGACCTGGGAAAGCCGCCTAAGTCAAGCAAGATGACCGTATCAGTCATTGTAGAAGACATGAACGATTGTGCACCCGTGTTTAGATCACTGAACTCTTCCATAATCTTCCCTGGTGCCTCCAAGGGGTCCACTGTTCTCCAGATCAGGGCAACAGATGACGACGATCTCTCCAATGGCATCGTCACGTACACTCTTTATGGTGCCAAGCCTGACATGCCATTAGAGCTGGACAAGAGGAGTGGTCGGCTGGTCCTGACCAAGGACATCTCAG
>JAAUXU010094184.1_pt1 | contig 22580 bp, 13 predicted proteins | sample 7278151 | NCBI WGS metagenome assembly JAAUXU01 (sample SAMN14350113, study PRJNA611818) | marine sediment metagenome | isolation source: surface marine sediment (1.8m) | place: French Polynesia: Moorea | collected 2018-08 | reverse complement strand
TAATGTCAGAAATATCAATAATACTGTAGTAACACATTAATGTCAGAAATATCCATAATACTGTAGCAACTCATTAGTATATGTCAGAAGTATCGTTGTACCTCATTCAGGTGTGTCAAATTAAGTTTTCCTTCATTATTCAGTTTGTTTGATTTTAGTTCATGGCAGCTACTACAGTAGAGAACTTTTAGTGATGAGAGGGAAAGCTAAAACACTTTTTTTGCAAAACCATTTGACTACACTTCCCTAAAAAACATTATGCATCAAATGTATGATGCACTCAATGAAATTCCAAAATTGACCCTGTTTTGTTATAGCCTAATATATATATATATAAGGACAGACCCCACAGACACGTGTGTGTGTCTGTCCGCTGCTGGTTTTGGAGGGGAGCCCCTGACTGGCCAAATTTCCTCCCTCTTCAGAATGAAGTCACTCCTGTCCTGTTGCGCTAGAGATGACTGTCTCCTGCTACGGGATCCTGGAGGTCTCAATCCGTCAGTTGCACACCAATCGCTGGTCCAAGATCCCATCTTGAAATTGTATTGATGACACGAGGCATCATAGGGAAGCTACTTCATAGCGACTCTGTTTAGCGTACCCACTTGGGGAGTCCAAACTTTTGGTTAACTTTCGGTTACGCAGTCTCTGCACGTCTGCAGAAAAAGTTTGTTACAACAATTTTACACACGTGTCAAAGCGTTAGTCCGAGGAAGGAAAGAATGCTTACTGCTCTTACCCAACAACGACACTTAATACGTATTTTGGATCGTGGTTTGAAAGCCTATCTGTGCAGTCTGGTCCATCGTTGAAGATACACATGTAGCTTGGTACTTGTCACACCTGAATGCCGTATGATACAGTATGATGCAACCCTACTCTTCATTGTAGAAAACGTACTATATGTGCGAAGTTGCTCTACTTAAAAGATTTCAAACTTAAGGCGATTAGGAGATTGTTTGTTTGTCCCAGGTGGCCTCTGCCATTGCACAGACAGTACTGAAGGAAGCTGCGAGGATTTTTGCCGCGAGGTGACAGAGGTTCATCACCTTAACATGTCGTGTCTAATGATAACTGACAACATCGAAAACTTCTTTCTGCGCAAGTTCCAGCGCTCGTCGTCTGTGACTCTCATGCGACGCCAAAAGTGTCCAATGACTCTCAGCATGACAAAAAAGCATTGTGATTTAAGAGCCTTTTATGGCTGCGCATGCACATATAAACGCACATTTTTCACGTTATTTTCAAAAATGTAGGGGTTGAGGAGGCAAGACTTGCATTCTGATGAGTGGGGCGGATTCTTCCTTTTTGAATTCACTCGGCATTGCTCAAGTTGACATGTAGAATGTACTGGATGTGCCATAGTTAGATGAACACGTTCGTACTAAACTTCATCCCAATGCATTGCCTAAGCCATGAGCGATGTCAAGAAATGTAATCAATAATGCGTTGAGGGGATACTTGCTGCTGTTATTTTCAAACTTCCTCCCCTAGCCATGATGCAGGCTTCGAGGAGGCTGTAACACACGTTTGCGATGTTGTTGTCGGACATGTTGGCTCACCTGCAGATGAGGGAGGTCTTCAGATCATCCATATTGCAGTGGGTGTGGCACAAGCCCGAGGAAGGAAGTTGAGGAGGTTCAGGTTGGGAGTGATGAATAACCAGAAGTATTCCAGTTAGAACCCCAGCGGCCTCAGACGTGTCCCAGAGCTGCTGCATCACCGTGGGCACCTGTGAGGGGGGCACCGTCTTGTTGACCGACCCAGTTCCTCTTTGTGTAGCTGCTGCTGAGAGCAGGAACTCTTCCTCGGGAGGATCTGACAGTAATGCATCTTATCAAGATTCCCATTGATCCAGGTGGGGTCGGCCCTTCGACGGTCGCTGCACATCACGACAAACATTATTGCCTTGGTCGGAAACATGGGCCTGTTGGTGTATCAGATGTTGGTGTACATCAAGGAATGTGTCGCTTTATCCACATGATTCTTAATCGATTTAACACTTTCTCGCTCCTCACTTACCTCTACATCATTGGCAAGGTTGTCGTGATCTGGAACGTGGATATGACTCTCCAGATCATGTTCAATATATCTGTGACCATCATCAGCATTGTTGAGGCCAAATTGTTGACATCACGAGCCGCTTTCTTGGTCCTGCACCAAGGACTTAATTTTATTTTCTGGTTGACTGAATTCTCATGAATTCATGCCCCTTGGTTTGGACATGGCTGGGCCAACTGGCCCCAAGGCAGTTGGAGAGTCCCTTTGTGGCAACATATAGCGTCTTGATGGAGCAGATCCTTGAGCTGGTGATGTCAAAGTAGCAGCTGATGGCAGTAGGGGTGTCACTTGCCACGCATGTGATGACTTTTTGGCAAAGTTTGGTACGGAGCAGTGCTACAATTTTGATAATGACTGTGGAAATTTTACCGGCTTGGCTGCAAGCTAATACATTATTTAGTCCAGTTTGAAATCATCACTCCAAAATTTGAGAACATTGCTTTCAAAGTAGGATACACCACAATTGACTCTTGGCCATGGGCTCTGAATTTAAAGTGATGGTTTAGACACAACCTCGCAATTGTCGGTGAAGAAATTTTCATCACTAGCTAAAATTCCTACTGTAGGTCTTGTTGTGACTCTCTAAAACCTCGTTGTGGAACTTTTGACGCACCCTGTCCAGTACACATCACTCGGCATTAATTAATTAATGGTCCTTCACTGATCAGTGGACAGCTTTTTGAGTCAGTCATCTAAAAAAGAATGAGTAAAACCAACTGACGAAAGTACCATTGATGACGATGCCGGGTGGCCAGTGTAAATACAACGTTGATGAGGACGACATGATATTTACCGCGATTTGGCAACTTTCGGGTCAAGTTCATCAGTAAGCAGGCTAGTCACCAGCCATTTTTTCCCTCATCCCTAATTCTCGGCAGATCAGCCATCAACACTTGCCATATGCCAGGTAGGAAAAATGTGTGGAAGTTGGAGGTTTTCAGACAGAAGGAAAAGACACATATTGTTGGATCTACAACAGAGAGAGCTGCAATGGTGGAAATTTCTTGAGTCTGAACTTCGTCCTTATCAGTCATATGAAACCCACTTGGCAATTAATTCTGAATGTCCTGGGACCTGTGTCCTGTTTTTTCCTAGATTCAAGGGTCCATTAAAACTCCATGACAGAAATAATCAAGGAATTCGTCAAGATTAAGTCACTAGTCAAAAAGCTCTCATTGACCTGATTTGTTTTTTCTGAATGAAATCAAACGACTAGCAAACATATTGATGATGCCCTTGAATTTGTTGAATGTCGTTTGAAAGCTCTGTGACAGCAAATTTGCATCATCCCCACTGCGGACAGTACCTTTGATTTCATGGTCTCCTGGAAATCTCTCGAGGCCGTTGCAGTGTTATGAACAAAAGGATTGGCGATAACACAAATCCATCACTGACAGGCCTATTCTTGTACGAACAAAATCCTGTGGTGTATGAACAGTCCAACCTTTACTATCCACCGAAGAATCAGCTATCGGTATTGGCAAAAAATCACCATTCAAGCACGTCGTCTTAGTCTAAGGAGAGTTGGGTACCTTCCAAGAAAGCAAGTTATGTCAAGAATGGAAAATCACCAGACCCAAAGAGAAACCAGTCGGATAAAGTTACTGCTTTCGTGGCATCAGCATAAGAGGAAGCAACAAAGAGAAAGAACAACTGACAATGTGGTTGCATCGCTCAAAAGATCGAAGGCAGTATTTGAGTCTTCAGGAAAAAGGCCAAGCTCCCTTGAATCAATTTACAAAGCTCTTTTGACTGTGCCACCAAGCAGCATTGGAGCTGAAACGTCATTTAGTGCCTTTCGTCTCTCTGTTTGGAAGGTAAGACGGAACTTGGAAGATTCCGCCAAAGAAAAGATCAATCAAGATAAATGTCTAAGTGGTAAGGCTAGTAGTCCTTTGTTCAGTCAAGCCTTGATTTCACGGTATGGCTCTGCCCAGGTATCCAGAGGCACAACTTATTGATCTAACTGCGGTATTTGTTCATCAGGAGTTATCAGTAAGACCCTGTTTTTCAACGTGAAGCCTTTAGTCGACCATGAGAGAACTAAGACGGGATTTTACTCTTTTTTAATTAACATCCCTGAAAAGACTCGACGAGGGAAAAGGGTTTCCTACGCATGTACCTACATACATACCTACAGTGACGTTACTTTGCCACCAGGGTATACAGAACACGTTCTCCTGACAAATGCTTTAATGGGTTAATCCAATTGGGAAGAAGATGGGTTTGCCCCAATTTCTTCTCAACGGGGCTATCCTAATTGGGAGAAGATGATGGGTGTTGTGATCTGAACTGCTTTTTTAGTGCTTGTCGGTTCAGTTGAAGAGAACTTCTACGTTACTGTTGAGAAGACACGAAAATTTGGATAGTGCTGCAAAGTGTCAAGACAATACAGCAAGTCATCGTCATGCATTGAAGACAGGCAGGGTTCATTGTACTACATAGTGGTTGTTTCGTACAGTCGTCAATCCATTTTATTCGTGATGACCTCTTTACGATGCATCTCGCAAACCTATTCTGCGATGTGCTACTGAAAAGCTGACAATTGTCCACCCACTTAGATGCACAAAGTGCCATTTACGCTGTTGTTGAAGAAATTAGAGTACCCCAGCAAATTAGCAGAAATCGAGGATGAGAAGGAATGAGCGTTTCAGTTATTCATGCATATGAATTAATTCGTAAAATTAATGATGAAACTGAAAAACACGAAAAGTGTACCATTTTCAACAACATTGTACCAACTCAAACCCTCCTGAAAATGCTGCAAAACCTTGTGGGCTTGTTCGTCAAGGTCATTTACTCCACTTAATCAAAAGAGCGGATTAAAGATAGCTCTGGCAGTCATCTCTATTTAGTGTGCTAGGCTTTGAAGGCTGTGACATGAGAAACGTAACTTTCTTCAAACAGTAGCTACGCAGACCCTCTTCACACCGTTGGAAGCCTTGGACTCTTAGTTCTTCAAGTTATTTCTTCATTTTCGAAAAGAATTGCGTATCAAAGGCACTTTCAATAGAAACTGCTGTGCATCACCCTCTACAAAGCTGGGGTGAGCTCACCTCTGCACGACCCTGTACGGGTGGTTGAGGTGAGTGCTAATATACTTACCTGGCAATACTTTCAAGTAGGGAAAGGCAATTGCGTCGAACAGAAACTTTTAATTCCTTCCCTACCCTGCGGCGCACCACAGCAACTCCTTTTGACGAACGTCCTTGCTCATCCAACCAAGGCGAGAAAAGAAGAGTGTTTTTTTTGCCAAGTGCATCGGAAGCGTTACAGAAAGAACAGGGTGTCCAGAATGGCCTTGACTCGTGGCAATGATGATTGGTGCACTTCAAGTGCTGTCGTACCTTCCACTGCGTCGCTGTCGTCCTCTTCATAGTACAACCTCCATTTCAGGGTGAAGGTTGCACACACTTCTAGGGTGGGCGGGCTAACCGCTAAACACAAATTTCTTACATGAACAACAACACTCTTATCTCTCTTGATGTCTTCCCACAGGTAATTGAACGCGTGATCGCCAACCTCGACAACGACCCGAGGGAAATCGACATCTTCCTCGGCGCGCTCGGCCAGACGCACCAGACCATGGGCATCGAGAAGAAGTACCTGGATGTGATGGGGCCCATCTTCTGTCAAGCCGTCAGACCCTCGCTGCAGGAGGAGGGCGAGTGGTCGCTCGAGGTGGGGGACCCAGACATAGCGATGCAGTCGGAAAGGACAGACGTCATCTTTTTTTTCTTGAGACCCACCTGATCCGCATTCCCCTCACAATACCGTAATTCTATTTTTGGGTTTGATTCTAGCCTCAGAAGGTTGGTGTCTGGCAAGAAGTCATCACATGGTTCATCCAACTTCAATGTCTTTACATGGCTTCAACGTCTGCAGTCGCTGCAGTTTCCAAATGTTCCAGAAACTTTGTTTCTAACAGGTTTAGTACGTGCCCGCAGGCTCTCTGGCTTAAGGGTGCGTACGGGAAAAGGCCCGGCCCGTGAATTAGCGGCCCGCGTCCGATTTTCAGGCCCATGGGCCTGTACCTAACAGCAAGGACATTAGCAACTTTTCAAAAAACAAGCACTAAGTTGTTTCATGAATGATACAATTTAGTACAAACATGTACAAATGACAGAATACTGTGTAGGTTCAGTCTCGGCCCTTGAGGAGTCTCTGAATTGCTTTGGTAGGTACTTACGGAGTTATACAGTATGCCATTAGTCCTGATGGGTTAATTAATAAGGTGGGTAGGATTAATTTCGGACGAAGGTCCGTGGACCCAGGCCCTCAGCCATGACGGGTCCAGGCCCGACCCGGCCCTTAACCAAAACACACCTCCACAGTCAATGAGTAATTGGTTCGTGGACTCGTTGAACGAAGAGTTATTTACACTTGTCGAGATCGTAGTAACAAGTCTTGTTTGTTGCTAGAAGAAGCCTGGACTAGGGAGAGACACCATTTTCTGGAATCCAATTAATTTGTCCCCAAGGACTAGTTAAGAATCGTCTGAGGCAGACAGCTGTGTTCCATTCATTGGTATTTCTTGGAATGCCAGAGTTGCTATATCATCCTCACTGTCTGTCATGTATGAATGAAGAAGAAGCCACAAAATCTGAACATTGAAAATTTGTTTACCGGATGTGTATGCATTAGGCTGGTCCGAAAAAGGTCAAATTTGGTTTTTGAGTGAACCAAATTGAAATTGGTTGGACACTGTTTTAGCTGGTGCAAGTCTCAATTTTGGAAAACAAAAAAAAGATTCTTTTACTATATGCACTCTTTTAGTTTTATGGCATACTGTATGTAGTAAGTGTGGTGCACACTTCTTTTTTCAGCCATAACTTTTGCCTGGGTTGAGCTACAGAAGTGATTCACCCCTCTATGGAAGGCTGAGAGTCTCATTTGAAACTAAATTAATACCCTCTTTTGCTCTAGAACTGCTCGTTTTTCCGCAATATGAGATCAAATTTATGAACAGTATTTTGGCCAAGGCAAAAAACTCAGACCCCAAAAATATCATTTTCCTACGAAAGTACCTTTTCGAACTAGTCTGGCATGTATTGTGTTAAGCCTGGGCAATATTCCGAATTTCTTCATGAGTCGGTACACGAGTCGTTACGGCAAGAGTATCATGATACACTAGTCGATACACGATATAAAAGCACATATTGTGTATCGCATTTGGTCAAAAAACTTGTCCACGACAATACTCACTGAAAAGTCAAAATGAAGAAGAAGAGGAGCAAAGCAGGCTAGTCATGATTATGAGTTGGGCTTGACGCATAAAAGTACGAGCTGAGTCGAGCCAGATGTCTAACACGGCCGTTTATGTAGTACACTATGCATATAATTTAGCGTAACTTTTTCATACAGCTTTCCTTGACTTTCTGAATGGAAATTTCTAAGAGACCCCAAGTCACAAGACTGAGTTAACCGTTTCTGAACATAATATTATAAGTCTGTGTCCTTATCCTTAGCAGAGACCCCAGTAACAAACAAACAAACAAAAATGTCTGTGTCCTTTCTGTCAAATACTACTGGTCACACCTTCAGTGCTGTTGCCTCAAGTGCGTTTGTGCAGCTTGACAGATATTATGGCTGGCTCGGCTCGTAGGTAGATGATTTCGAGCCAAGCCGAGCCAGCTTGAGCCCGATTTTTTTTAGCTCGAGCCTTAAAAAGCCGGCGCATAAGCATCAGTAAAGCAGGCCTGGTTTTCCCAGTTTTTTTTTTGATTGCGGTCAGCAGGCGAGAGTTGATGGCATTTGCTGATGCACGATACGACATTCAACTTGCCGAGTCGATACACGATACAGGGTGAGTATCGGTATCGCCAATACCGATATGAGTATCGCCCATCCTCATGTTGTATCTAAGATACTATTGCGTAAACGCATAAGCGCTAGCTAGTATGAATAAGAGTGGCCAATATATAAAGCGCGATGTATGCGTATGTGTATGCGTGTGCGTGCCACCCCAGTGTGTCTATCTGCATTTTCCGCCTCTGGATCGATTGTCCCCGAACTTGCCATCCGAGCGTTTACGATCACCCTTGAAGTTAAAGTTACGAGCACCGTCTACGCACCTCACACAGTCCACGCGCTTCGTGCAGCTACATCGAGCAACATTTGTTTGGACAGACGGAATTACATACGGACAGACTACATACCGAACTAGCACTTTCTACGTATATGTTATGTGAGAGTGAGATATGAAGTGAGGGCAAGAGTAAGAGTGAGCAGCAAGACCAGCCTAGACCAGCCACCCTGCCAGGGAAAGACGGCCCCGCCCCGCCAGGTCAGCCAGTGTGGCCCAGTGACAACACGCATAAGCTTTGCTCAAGCTTTTTGACTAAGAGGATAAAGATTTTTGAAAGATATTCAAGGTAATCAGAATGGTAGGACAGTCGATGCTCGGCTTCGTGAACCCATCGGCCAGCAGAGTGAAGTTCACTAAATTAAACTTCTCTGTAGTGAATTTCATCATCATCATGAGCATGAAACAACAACAAACTTTAACAATCAATCATCTACGCTTAAACCAATGGTTTGACCATGATAATTTTGAAGAAACTTTGTAGTTTTGGCCTATTTTTTTCTAGTGACACACTTCTTGAGGCATTCATGCTCAATGTCCATTAATATGGAGTGCAATGGGCATTGATACTGTTGCTCTGACGGGGCTCTATGACAAGGCAGACACTGAAAGGGTGTCAATTGTGAAAGATGTTGAATGAACAACAAGTTATGTTGTTCAAGTAGGATCAAGTAGGAAGTCACAATGTACCTGTGCGTACTTTTTTGGTCACGTAATCCTGACTTCTACGCTGCACCGATTGTTTTAGAGGTGGAAGCTTTATGTGAAATCTGTCATCCAGACAATGCTAGACAAGATGCAGCATCTTGAGCGACTTTGTGACAGCCCATTTTGATGCTTGAGCACTAGAAGTGCAGCTATGCCAGGCCTGGTGTGTGGCAGCAGCCCTAGCAAATGTTGCAGTCCAGGTCGCACCCACTAGCAACGAATCTTGCCGTCCAGATTGCACTCAGCAGTGGACCGGTGTCGAGGTTGAGATGGACCGACTGTCAACTTTGATGCGTTTTGTTTAAATGTCACCTAGTCACTCTTTTTCGTGGCTTCACGGAACCAAGCAACTGCTCACCCCGAACATGGTTTTTTGCGTGCTTGCACATGGTGCCAGAGGGCCTAAGGAGTGAATCCCCCTGGAAATAGTGGGCTGGAGGGGGGGGGGGCAGCATTTTTCCATGAAAGTTTCAGGTAATTTCATCAACTGTTACCTCCTCAAAAAGCCAAAATTCAATCCTCTCCAGGTGGCCTCATTTTAAAACTCTGCACCAAAATGCACACCCTTGATGTTGAACATGAATACTTGACATGGTGCTCGAGTAGCACATCTACATGTTCCACATCAAAATTTCACCTCAACACGTTTTATTACAGTGTGTGAGGTCCTACTCGACGCAAATTCTTACGTGTAGACTGCATGCAGGTGCATGAGCAGGGATGGATAAAAAGTACACAACAGACGTCTTATACGCAGATTCCCGAATTTTCCGACGCTGTTATGTTCATAACTTTTCCCGCGTAGAAATGGCCTTGGGAGCCAGGGTTGGCCGTAAATTCGCCGTGATTGAAAACCTTAATAACTTCAAAACTACTGGATGGCTTATCGTGGAATTTGATATATGTTGTCCTGCGACACTAATCTATCAGTGGAAAAAAATTCACTCAATATAGCCACCTCCAGCCTGAACAATGCGGCGCAGACGGTCAGGAACTGTATCCGCAGCAGCACGGATGACTTCTTGAGGGATTTCATCCCAGGCTTTGAGAAAGGCTCACTTCAGGTCATCAATGGCTTGTTCCTAGCTCTCTGAAGCGGTGCAGTGTGTCTGTTACAAAGGTCTCGTTTGACGTTTCCTCCTCATGGAGTCTGATGACGACATCTCGAAGCGCTCTGAACTCGGCCATGCTTGTTTTTTGCACCATGGTATGTTTGTTGACATTTTGTCAAAGATTTTTTGGGGAAAAGAAAACGTTTCTCTTGCTCTCCCACTTCTATTAATTACTGTATATTAGATACTGAAAATAGTGCCGGCGAATTTATGGCCAACCCTGTAGAGTCCTGTTCTTCGTAACTTTCACACTGCTTTTTAGGTGGGCGAAACACAATTTCTTTGGTTTGGTTCTTCGCCTCTGCTCCGATGTGCTCAATTTAGCCATTCGATATTTGAAAAAATGTCGTGGGTGCTGTGATGCCGAATTAGGGTTTTACCTTTCTACCTAGAAAACATGAGGCATCGTCTACGTTGCTGCTGTTACGGTGCAAGAGGTTCTCGCCCTCTTGCTCTTACTCCAGGAGGGACACGTGGGTCACTCTATGAAACTTACGGCAAGCATGAATTTGATGGTAACAATCCTGGCTCGCTGGGTTCTTTTGACGCCGAGAAATTCACCGACGAAACTTGGAGGAACTTTCGAAAGAAACTGCACGTACTTACATATCCAGTGAGCAAAAGTTTGAAAGCCACCAATATTCAGATTTTGCCGAAGAAGCCTTCATAAAAGTAAAAAAAAAAACTTTTTCTTCCTCTGCCCAGTTCATAGCCAGAGTACCGACATTCCATTTTTTTCAACTTGTGCCTCACTGAGGAAAAGTTTACAAATTGAACTGTGAGCCTTTTAAAGGCCGCAATCTGACATCAACTTCATGGCTGTTACGGTTAAAAACGTCGGATGACTTGACCGCCATATGTCCGGATCAGAGTATAGTGCTGGAGCTCAGGACTACCTCAAAAGCACTGGACTTGCGAGTTTCTTAGGGATCTAAGTCGAATGCAATGCAGTTAGAATGACTCATAAGATCACCGATGGAGACCCGTTGTCCTCCGTGCCAAAAATCCTTGACTTGGTTTCGAAAAAAAGTTCTGGGAAGGCTGGCTAAGGTCCATTTACTCAACCATTATTTGAATTCAGCGCTTCTTCAAGACATCCTACGTTGTTTTCTGGGGAAACCCACATTGAATGAAGTGTGCAATCGTGTATTTCTTGCCTTTGTCTGCTTTCTTTACGCAGGAAGTTCCAGCTTCCGTCCCGTTCTATGGATCCTCCCATGGTGAAAGCTGAATAGACCAGAAAAACATTACTTGCCCAGTTTTGAACAATTCGACGAAAAACACCCGGTCAAATTTCCAGTACAAAATATTGAGTACTGTACATACTAGCGGTTTTAAAACGTTTCAAAGTCAGTCCGGATTTTTAGTGGACTGGGTCTTGCATGTTTCGAAACAATCATAAAATAGATTAAATTAATATAGCCTCGCAAACATCATTTAAATGCGTGGACAAATGGGTCATTGGATGACTTCAAGCAAGGAAAGGATGATACCAAAATCGATTGTCGACTGTTTCGTGTATGCAGAGCAGAACCCGGCATTATTGCACTTAGCCTCAGTCCAGAGGTCGTCACTTGCATGCAGTCCATCTTCCTACTTGACTGTCTGTGCTACTTCTGGCGTAGCTCATTCATTTGCAGCTTCTGCTCGCCACTGAATAACCATCCAGAGAATGGGGATCACCAAATGCAGTCGAGTCTCGATTTAGTGGACTTTGTGGTCCTCCCTAGCCAGAATTTTCAAAAAGGCAAGATCCGCTGTACCGAGATTCTACTGTGCGAGTGCCAAAGAAACTGGATTGATGCCAGAGGTCAGGCCGCATACGGTTCAGGCAAACAACTCTAAGCGCATGCGCACATTGGCACAATCTTTGATGTGAGACTATGTACATAGTATATATGTATATATCCGTAGTGTATATCGAGACACTCGTCTCTATACTTATGTCACAGCCACGTTGCCCTTAATAAGACGAGCTCACATCACGAAGGCTACCAACTGACGTAATGCCAAAGGTTTAGCATGATCCAATCGTGTCCAACCCTCCAAGGGGTCTACGGGAAAATAGCTTAGTTCGCATAAACGCCCATTTTCTCCGACACCACTGCCACTGATGTACGTGAGTAGCGCACTAATGCAATGTTGTGGCGTCGCAACAGTTACGTGCGTGGCAGACCCAAGAATTCTCGATGGCCCCTGACAATGCTGACACAGCCAATTGCGCTTGACTGAGGTGATGCAGCCACAAATGAGTACGGGGTATTTTGCATAAATTTTCTCCCGTCATTTAGGCTCAGTTTGCGATGCATTCTAGAGAAATAGAGTGAAAGAGACAAAGTCACTTCCTATTACACACAAGCATTCCATTGCAGACCAACTTTCTTCCGTGACTTTCCAGATATTCTCTCATAAAAGACTCATTTTTGTGTTCACAAGCACCTTTTGTGCACTTAGGGGTGCGTTATTCAAGTGCTCCATCTACTCGTGCACACGTCGGTTACTGGTGCAACTGTCGAGGCAATCAGAGCGAGTCCGTCAGGGAGAGGCATGGTAGAAAGGAAATTGAGGTCCAAGGGCAAGGAAAGGGAACCTGACACAACTGGACCTAGATTCTCCGAACACCACAACAATGACTTCATGGCCCTGACCTAACTGATATGTAGGGCAAGGAGCTGTTTGTTTCACAAGAAGACAAGTTGGTGTGCTAAAAGGAGCATGTGGAGGTTCCATGCGGGTGCCCCAAATAACCCACACACTCTTCCGTCCCCTCGTCCAAGGAATGAAGTCCTTATCTGAGCGAGTTTTCCTCATGCTTTTTCTTCTAACCAGCACTGATAGGACACTTCTTTCTTAATTAATGAATGGCCCAGAGAAGAACTTTCAAGGAAATGAGGCAATAGCGAGGGATTAGCATACAAAATGACGGTGAGATTTTCGCCTCTTTTGTCTTGCTTCAACACGGCGTTAGCAGCCCAAGTGTGAGAAGGACCAGCTAGGACTTTCTATTAGCTCTAAGTGTGACAGTGGGGCAGCTGCATCATGGAACGGAAGTTGTCGTCATGTCGATTGGATGTATGTCCATTGACGATCATTGTTAACAGCACGTGAACTCCTTCTACTTCATCCAGGTCCGCCACGCCTGGCTACACCTGTTCCGCATCATCGTCATCAAGATCAAGCGTGGCTACCGCGACCTGGACAAAAGGGGCGGAATGTGTCTAGAAGCAGAGGAAATCGTTGCCTCGGCCTCAGACGTCCCAGTTCAAAGGCAGCAGCAACCGGAGCATGGACAAGGTGACGGGGAGATCGAGGAGCTGCATGGGCAGGAAGGCACTGAGGAGGACGAGGAAGATGAGGGGTATCAGCACACGGACTTTGACGAAGTGTTTGCTCAGGCCAACGGCAGGATGGCCCAACAGCAATTGCTGCAGCAACAACAATAGCGACAGCAACAGCTTCAGAAAGTGGCCAGCAGCTGATGTATTGAATGAAATCCTGCGGGAAACGAAAAAGTGCTCTACCATTCCTAGGATCTTGAGCAAATCCAAGACATGAGGGGTCCCTGTTAGGAATTGCAAGTAAGGGAGAGTCCACGATTGTTCAAGTGAATGGCCCTTAAGCCGCTCTTCAAGCACAACTTCTTTGCTTGCAACAGGAAGAGTGCAATGCAAACTGTCTGTTTAAATCCGCTGCCTTGTTTTTTGAGAACGTCTAGGGTGCAACCACGTCATCGGTGTAGATTGGGCGGGAATTCGCCATCCCGAGAGGTCGGGACTCACGACAATTTTGAGCTTGAGGACTCTCAGTGACCTTAGCTAATATTTCTCGAGTCTCGTCATACCTATAAACTGCAGCTCTTACTATGTATTGCCTCGCCATAAATTCCAACTTTTGGATGAAGTCATTTGTAGTTCGACGCCAGACCTTTACTCTTTCGACGCCGAAAGAGCTGAATAGACCGAAGCCCCATTTATTTGGGCCCGCTCTATCACTATTCATTCATGCGCATTATTCTTCGTTTGGTGTACCCAGCTTCTTTAACTGCTTCTTCAGCTGCAGCCATTGTCTCGGCAGCAGCGTGCTATTTCCATACAAAGTTGATAAACGTGTGGCCTTTCCTGGCCTTCATGGTCAGTGCCGCCCAACCCATGTCCATACCAGCGGCCCAATGAACTATCGTGCTAAGTTTGAGCCTTCTCGGTGCTTGCATTGGACCGCTTTGGGGTAACAAAGATGCACACAAAAGATGTCTCTCTTTCATAAGTAATATTGCTGTTAGATTTTCCAGCAACGCTGCATTAAATCGATTCTTTAAGACCCAGGTCCAGCAACCGAAACCATATAGTGAAACAAAAATCTGGCGTCAAACAATGTACGGTCGAATCTCGGTTTTGGAAAGCTCGATTTTGAAAAATAGAAATCGATTGTGAAAAAGATTCCCGAACAAATCGTTTTTCATTCTAGTTAAATCACTCAATTTTGAAAAGTCCAAGTGGGTAAAATTCAATTCTGTCAAGTTTTCCTCCTCAAATTGCACTTTTTGCCATTTCTATCCTTTCTTTGATGGCACTGTTGCTGTTTGAAATTACCCATTGCCAAGATCACCAACAAAGAAAAAATGGCCACCAAAGTGAAATGAGGTGAGCATGAACAGAAATCTCAGCCTTTTGTTTTTGTTCATATTGTCAGTTAAAACTCAGCTTAGTCATCCACTTTGATTCTGTTTCGGAAAGAATTCGATTCTGTCAAGTTATTCGGGCGACCAACGACTTTCCAAAATCGACATTCGATGACGCTTAAATAGCCTTTACTTATACCGTACTCACCGTAATCCTTGGCCGGAATGTTTGTGACAAAGCCCAGGGTAAGCAGGCTGTGCTTCTTGGCAGATTTCAGTGACTGGCGTGAGTAACTTTCACTGGGCAAAATGTGTTGCTTATGCTGCATTGACAGTCTCTGGTGTGAAATCTGCAACTAAGATTGGTCGTCCAGACTTTGCTGGTCAAGATCCAGAGGTGTGACCAACTTTGCGATTGCTCATCTTGATGCAAGAAGGCTCTTAGTGCAGCAGCCACCAGCTCCTGGTCCTCGACGATGACCGATTGCACTTGGGAATTCCAGTCCAGCACATGCACGCAATCCTCCCCGCAAAAATTACATACGCCAAGCAATACTGTACTTCAAGAAAAATAAAGCACTGACATCCCATCGATCTCCCCATACTTCATACTCACTTAGTGTCTAGATTTCTTGAGTCTCAAGAAATAATCCATTTGCATTCACGCTGCTCGGAATATCTTTTTTGAGGTTCTCTCCTTAACTTCGTAATACATTCTTGAGACACATTTGCCACTTACTTTTTCCCTATCTTCGGATACCATTATTTGTACCAGTGACAAATGGGGAATGCATGGTGTAACAGGCGAATTTGGACCGACTTCAAGCTTCCATTGCTCTCTTATCTGACATTATCTGTACAACTGTCACAGCCTTCCTCCAATTCTACCACGCTGTACTATAGCACTATGAGAGCTATCAACTATTTACTTGGCCTGAGGTTCTCTCACAAGATTACTTTAGACCAAAATGTCTTTTACCTAACCGACGAAGTTGTGAAATATCAGCTATGGAAATTTCGATATCAAAACCCTGATATCTTCCGTTGGCTGCTATTGGCCGCGAGATGTTTTGTTGTGGCCAAAATTTGTCACTTATGCAAGGGTCACTTCAGTGACAAATCCGTGTTACGTGAGTCATTCTGCTTAAAGGTGGTGTGGTACCTGACTGAGGTCTGGTCACTGATGTCAAAAACCGCAAGTCAGGAAAGCAGCTTGTGGCATTAAAGTACACTCACGGACTCTTCGGACATAAATATACCTTGTGTTTTGGTGTGGGTCGTAGAAATGACACGAAGTCTCGACGTCAACATCTGATCAACTGAAGGGAAGAGATAGATGGAGCTTGTGCATAAAGCTGTAACTGTGCTTGTTTAATATTCTATGCGATATTTGATTTCAAAGTTGACATTCGTGTCTTGGGGAGAGTGCCTTCAATGCGTACCAAATTTGGTTCACCGTTTGGAGAAGGAAGCTCCCAGAGTCAGTCCAAATTTACCTGTTACACCCTGTGTAACACCTGGGCAGTAAATATCGACGTGTCACAGATACTTCGGCATATTTCTTACATACGTATACGGTACACACGTGACTTGCAGATTCTCGTGCGTACAATGCAGTGTTCGCCTTAAAGATTTGGTGTCAGAAATGAAGTGCTTGTTTCGCCTCTCCAATTGTTTTTGTGAATTTTTGGCAAATTCAGTCATGGATCCCTCCAACATCAGATCAATGCTTCATTTCTGACTGCAATTCTTTTTGCACTGTATGTATCGTGGATGCACCCTAACTAGATGTGCTGTCTTCATTTACCTTGCATTACATCCGCCAGAGCACCTTTGCACAGAAGAATGTACCACAATGACCGTAACTTAGGTCTCACATGTACTGCAGGGTACGTCAGAATTAGAGTCACTCATTTTGTGTTATAAAATAAATGATGTGAAAGATTTTGATTGGAACAAGAAGTTGTCTGCTACGAGGCCAACAATGATTTTTGTGGATGTGTCGTCTGTCACGTCTCCTACAGAGAGAGAAACACCACCTACTCGTAGGCCTGGCGCAAGATTCTTTCCTCAGCTGACCAAGATTGGTACTATTCAGTACACAGCGCACCATTGATGTAACAGTCACGGTTGTGTGGTCAGCCCTGACAGGACAGGCAGTCCAGCTGATGTTTCAGCTCTTGCTGTTACTCGTCGAGTGATGTGTTAAAGAAAGGTAGGTAGGAAACTGGCCCGGTACTTTCCGTGTGGGGAAGTTGATGTCGCCACCTGCGGTAATGTAAGTGCAAAAAAGAATGAGAAGGCAGACTTAGTGTTGCCCAAGAGTTTGAAAGAAACCACATCAGGTCTCTGTGAGGTCTGATGGTTCTAGTATTTTCTAGGCTTTGTCCGCTTTTAATGTCACCAACTTGAGTACTCTTGTTTTGCAACTGAAAAAGCTAAATATCAGCTGGATTCTGACCACGCAACCTCGACTGCTTCACAAATTGGACAAAACAGAGCAACAAATAGTGCAGTTTATGATTAATGTTGTACTAGTCATAGTCCTGGTATGCGATAATATGATTGCATTCTGTCATCTCCATCGACCTTGCTGACGTCTCTAGGGGTTGTCCTCGTCCAAGCACCAACTTTTCACGTGAATGATTCCAATTCTGACGCACCCTCTACCTTGCACAACAGTTCATCAAAACATCTTTGCTCAGAAAGTGAAGCCACAATTTACGTGGCTTGAAATACACATGCATTGATAACACGTATAAATTTTGTAATGCTTTCCGAGCGGGGACGTATTGTTTCCCATTGGTCGCTTTCGAAGAATCTGTAGTTACAGGATGCCACCCAAGGTTATTACTCCAAACCAAGAATCAGCTAAAATACTCATAGCTCTGAAACTCTCCAGCTATGGGTAGATTTGAAACAGTTGCAAAAAGATGTCCAGAGAGGCGATGACAAAGATATTGCATCCTGTCAGAGTCCTTCATGTTAGGAACGAAAGACGAAAGAAACTGAAGGAAGGAAATAGAAGTGTAATAGAAGAAAAAGAAATTGATGGAAAGAATAGATCTGTCCACTATGATTTTTGACACGGCGCTTTTCTGTGGATCCTTGTTGCACTGCGTAATTGCTCTGACAGCAAGAAGATCGATTCCCCTCTTAATGTGGTCAATCTTGTCAAACCTTGGAGAACTCCTAGATGAGTTTCAGGAGTAGCAACTTTTTGCCAAAGAAGATGAAATACAGTTCTTGCCGTAAGTAACTTCCCCCCGGATGACTTCACTGAAAACGTTGTGCTGGAACCTGTTGAGGAGGAATTTTGATGTGCAATGTGTACACAGACACTGAACCGGATCCTGAGACACAAGGCTGAGACAGAAGTTCAATGTTGAGCTTGCCCATTCTGATACTCCCGAGATTTTTCTGGGTTGCTTCTGCTGCCAAGGTAGCAAAGGTGACATTGCGAACAAGGCCGTAACCTTCCTCCCCACCTCTAAAAGTAGCTCCTAAAATATGGTAGAATGTGCCATTGGCGCTGTTGGATGCTGAAATCAATTTAGTCGCTGAAATGGGAACCGGACTTAGCCATATCTTGGCGGCCTTATCTATAGTAGTCCATACATAGTTTTATCAACATTGCTCGAGAAAATTGATATCCAAAACACATGCTCTTGGGCTACAATGCAGCAAGTGTGAAGGGAAACTAAAAGATTGCCACTCTTTGATTGTTCAGTGTACAGGTGCGTCATGCGGAGCCATGGTGGTGGGCGAGAGTCATCGTGAAACAACGATTGGTGTCAGACCCCCTCCATTGCGTCAAGGCACTGTATAGTAGAGATATCCAATGAATACCCAGCTATCCCTCGAACACGATTAGAAGTTGTTCTTTCCACTTAGAAGTATTACTGCTTAGTCCATATCTCATTGCCCTGTTGGCCTGTTAGTGAAGGAATTAGGAAAGACTACCCAGGTCGGGCTTGGACCGTAGACAAAGGTGGGGTTGAAGGTGAAAAACCATGAGGGTGATGCATGATATGGCCAACAGTTGAAGGCCTGGATGAGCCTGCAAGTCAATAGCTCAATACCGACAGAAACATTCAGTAGCAGGCTACGTTCTGTAGAAGTGGATTCGACAGAGTTATTTTGAAGCTCAGTTCATACGTAACACGTTGGAAAGGCAAAGTAACCCAGGTGAAATCGAACTCAAAAATAACTAAGGAATGCAGCTTCTTCTATCACAGAAGAAATGTTGGCCGTCTGGGTTGACCTAGTTCAGTCGAACAATTTGTGTGTCTCAGTAACAAGAGGCCAAAGGGACATAATCAGTGCCCTACACACTGTTCTTCTCTTTTAGTGGTCTGGCAGTTGGGGCACCCCTTGGAATTGTGGGCCATGGGGGCAGGAGCACCCCAGAAAACTTTCGGGAGCATCAAAATGGGGAATCTCAACATTGAACTTCTGTACTCAACCTTGTGTCTCCCCACCAGACTTACACATTTCACACCAAAATCCACCTGAACACGTTCCAGAGCGGTGCATGGTGTGAAGTTATCCCTGCAATAAAATTATGCAAGGCAGTCCTTCCCCTTTCGAAGAGCATGACATTACCTCCTACCCTGTACTGACACTTGTTGAGGTGGAATTTACAAAATTGACATCTTTCACGACACTTTTGCCACTAATATAGTCCAACAAAGTCCCGAGCTGAAAGCTATCGAAGCAGGCAAGAGATTTACAAATGCGCAAAAGCTGGTTCCTAATAAAAATCTCGATAACACTTTGATTGGTATTTGATCTTTGCAACTTATCAAAACATTTTTGCCTATGGTGGACAGTATTTGCCTTTGTTTATTTCTGCATGTAGAACTTTGCTCCTCGAGCCGCACTGAGTCATTTTGATGTGAAATGAGAAATTTCGCTTTGACACAACATTGAATATGGAAGTTCAATGTTGAGCTGCCCATTTCGGTACTGCAACGCTTAACAGGCCGCAAGGTGGATAAGGGGAGTGAGGCAAGCGAGAGAGGCTGGAGCTTTAGGTTAGGAGGAGGCGGAAAATTGATGACCTTGGTTGAAGTTTTCATGAAGGACTAACAAACCCCAGACCTCCGATTTTGATCCACCTTGCGGGTCAAATTCCCAGGCGCACAAGCTCGCCCAACCCCTGTTAACTGAAAGAGGTCGCATAAGTTCCATGAAGAACACTGAAAGTAGAGGCAATGATGTCAAAGGATGATGATCAAATCAAATTCCCGTTTGAGTGTCATCCAGACCGAGAGAAGAAAGACTTCTCACTGCCTCCACTGCTTTTTTATTGCATGTAGTGAAGTGTAGTGAAATCTGGCTGTCGAGACTCGTCCGCACAATCAGATCCTCCAGAACTGTGGAGACTCGTGCAGATTGTTGTCCAGATCGTCGACGTCGATCGATTTTGTTTAAAGTGTCACTCAGTCACTCTCCTTTCGTAACCTTACAGAACCTAGCAACCTCTCACCCCAAACACGGTTTTTTTCATGCTTGTGCAATGTGCACAATGCCAAAGGGCCCGGGAGTGAATACCCAGGCAGGTATTCCTCAGGAGGGGCAGGATTGCCTCATGAAAATATCAAGCAATTTCATAACTTTTTACCCCCGCTGATACCCAAATTTCATCTTTGGCATGCCCTCTCTCCAGGTGACCTCCTTTTAAGCACCATAGCACCAAAATGGGAAGTCTTGACAATCAACCTCCGTATTGAACGTTGTCCCCAAGAATCACTTCTAGTTCTTTCCATATCAAAATCCACACATTTCAGTACAGTCTATAAGGTGATGCCATGCTCAACCCGATTGCAGAAAGGACTGCTTGTGCCATAATGCTTGGCTCGGCGTACGTACTCTGGACAGAGACATAAGGAGACCCCGCCCTGGGCGGTTAGCTGAGGGTCTCCCCGCCGATTCAGCCCCGTCGGCCGAAGTCTTCATTTACCCCCACAAACTTCAAAAACCAAAGCATACACAGTTACACACCCTCCATGTCTGAAAGTTTGTGGGGTAAGTACTCTTCTCTGTGCAAAAGCCTCGAAACCTCCACAGGAACCGCTGTCTCAGGCTAAGCGGGCTCTCCTTATGTCTCTGACTGGAGCAAGTCGACGAGCACGGACATTTTCCGGAAAGGTTGCGAGAACCTGACTTTCCAGGCTTGTGCATATACACATGAGCGTTGTCCTCAAAACAACTTGTAAGGTGAGCACATCATGTGCTGCACATGACCAGTTGGCATGTAAGTTGGGTTGTTGTTGCATCCTTCTTTGATTAAACACATCCAACGCGTCCAAAATTGACGCTTTTGGTAATTTCGACGTTTTTGAGCATTTTCACGGACTTCGAGCTAGCTCAAAATCAGTTCGACATTTTTTGGCTTAACCCGGGCTCGGCACTAGTAGAAAAATTCCCGGCTCGACTCATCCCTATCGTGACATCATAAGTTAGACCAAAAGAAGAAGGCGTCAGAATTATCAGAATCAAGTAGCTGACGCAGGCACGCCTACAAGCGCGTGCCCGCAACAAGCACGACTTGCACGTTTGGGCGAGCTGCCAGTCGGCCTGAGTGGAGGTCGTTCTGAACGTTCAAGGATGCGTCGTGACTTCCAACCTGCAGCAGCTCGAATACTCTCTTACTCACTTCTTAGCATAAAGTATTTGTGGTACATTTTCTTCAGGGGCACCCAGAGGTTATTCCCTTATACCGGAGATGTGGGCTCGTCCAGGCTCGGACTCGGATTCCCGAGAAATTGTGATAGAATCCCTACTCCTCACTGAGTGTAGGCTGGCGTCTGTTGCTGACTTCCTGTGTTTGATGCATCTCTTGTCTTGTGCACGCTGTCGTCAAGCGCAGTATAGAGAGAGGCGGCAACCTAAAACATGTCTGCGCTCTCCGCGATCCTCGCCTACTTTACCTTGGGCAACGTGCTGTTGGGCACCCTGGGACTGTTCTTGTTCCTCTACTTGTGGCTGACGAGGAACAATGGAAAGCTGGAAAAGAAGTTGGTTGCCCTGACTTGCGCGTATAAAATCATTCTTTGCGCTACATAAGTGCTGTGGCAGGTTTAATCTTCCCTCTGAACCACCGATGTTGTTGTTGGGCAACCAGGGAGAATTTCTCATGGGCAAGGTCCACGTCTCGCACTCCTTCGTCAACTACTACAACAGGATGAAGAAAAAGACCAAGTGAGAACAACTAATCCTCAGCCTCCAAAGATGGGGCACTTGATGTATGATTTACTTTAAAACCACTTCTTTTGCAAGGATGTCCGTCTACTACGAGGGCACTGAACCCCTGCTCTTTCCGCTCGACCCTGAGTTGATTAGACGCATCATGGTGACCGACTTTGACCACTTCATGAACTTTGGGTTTTTTCCCGAGATGATCGAAAACATGCCGGTCAACAGCTTCGGTCTGGCCACGGCCACGAACGAGCGTTGGAAGTCACTGAAGGCAACGATATCTCCGGCATTCACCCTAAAGAGCATAAAGACCTTTGTGCCTGCTTTAAATAAGGTTCGTCAAGCTGCATTTGTCAATTTATACATCTCCTTGTCCGCTAGTACAAGGTTGATGAGATTCCACTTTCGCCAGTCGGCCTATAGTCCGGGGTACCACCAGACCTCACCAGCTGGCCAGAGTTACTGGCTAACGCTTGGATCAATCTCTCCCGATGCATTTGGTCTTCCATGACATCCTGGTCACAGCGCCGGCTGAGGAGATACATTTTACGACAGCCCAAAGCCGCCGGTGACGGATTCGTTCTTCGAGCCGTTGATGACCACGGTGGTCTTCGTCTCGTGTCAGTCGTGCGAGAACCTGTTGGGAGAAGTAAAAAGTTCTTGCGTCTGACGTCTTTCCTCCTTTGTCGGCTCAAATGAAACTGATGTATTCACATCCGCTCGAGGGGGGGGGGGGGGGGGGGGGGGGGGGGGGGGGGGGGGGGGGGGGGGGGGGGGGGGGGGGGGGGAGGGG
>JAAUXU010109888.1_pt1 | contig 22584 bp, 18 predicted proteins | sample 7278151 | NCBI WGS metagenome assembly JAAUXU01 (sample SAMN14350113, study PRJNA611818) | marine sediment metagenome | isolation source: surface marine sediment (1.8m) | place: French Polynesia: Moorea | collected 2018-08 | reverse complement strand
CTGCAGTATGAGTGCTCTAGTGCCACTATGGGCACTCAATGCTGTCAACCCATGTACTCAAAGTTATGGGCCACTGTCTGGAGGATTCGTTCCATGCAAAAATTTCCACTCAAAAATGACTCCACGCAGTCTATACACTCAGTTTCCCCTCACTGAAATTACTTACGCCAAGGTCTGTATAACATGTACTGCCGAAGAAGGTCGAATACCTGCTGTGTGGCTCAAATGTCAGGAATATTTTATCACCCCTAGATCTTGGAATTCTAGTTAAAAACCAACAAAATTAATTTAAAAACCTTAATATATCTCAAAATTTAAATAAGAAGGTAGCAAAAATTGAAAAATATAGAAAAAAATCCAGCACGCAGTGAGAAATTGAAACAAAAAGTATTAAAATTGCAACGAAAAATAAAAACTCAAGATACATACTCAGAATTCAATATTCGTCACTTCAAATCGCTAGAAATCTGCAATAAGAATTCCGAGGTCTATTTCTGATTGTCACCGTCTGCGTACCTATCTTGTTGTAGAGCTCGGCCATGAATATCTCGACCTTCTCCCGGTGGAACCAATGGTACTCGGCCAGCTCGCATATTGGCCATACTCCACTAATGGTCTTGGCAATGGAGAATGCCTCGTAGATTTCCACGGGACTCCAGCGGCTGGAGCCCCAGTACATGATGAGGCCGGAGTTGACCAAGTACGTCATGGCGCGCACCACCTCTGGAGCAGAAAAGGGGATTGGTTGAACTTGTACCTCTTCCTCACCTCAGACAGCTTACTTACCTTCCATGGGACAGTTTGGGTCGTACTTGTGAATGAGCACGAGATCGATGTAATCCAACTGGAGATTGCTCAAGGAACCTTTCACAGATTCTATGATTTCTTTCCTGGAGAGCCCAGTAGCATCCTCGCTCCTAGAACATGACGAGAGTGAAGTTGTTGTGTTCACGTGATGATCATAACCACATTATACTCCATTATTTTGACTCCCGATGTCTACTTCCTCCCCCCCCCCCATTTAATAGACCTGAGCTGCACAAAAAGTAGCAATTTTCGTCGCTTCTTCTACTAGGGAACTCCGGTGATCCTGTATAGGGCTTCAGGACTGGCAAAGACTAACCCTGCTTCTGACACATAAAGCCCTACTTTTCGTACTGATTATATGCCGACTACATAATGTAGAGGATAACTTAAGCTAGAGCAAAAAACGCTAGTCAAAAACGCTCGTTTTTAAGCTAGACCAAAAAACGAAAGTTTTGGATTTTTGCTGGGTGCCTCTTAGATTTGTTACCTGATGTCAAATGGTGATAATGGAGTCTTCAGGGAGCAAAATTTTTTACCCTCCTCTCTTGTAATAAAGCTGTACTACATAACTCCAGCGCATAACAAAGTGTTCAGATTTGGACGGCAAAGCTAAACACAGCTTGTTTTCAATTTCACCCGACTACAGTTTGGCATCTGGAATGTAACTAAGCAGTCCTAATTTGAAATATTGACCCAAGATCCTTTCGTGTATCACCTTGAAGGCAAAGACGGGACCCAAAACTGATGAAGTCCTCATGCTATCTGACTAGAATGGATTCAAATAAAGTCTTGGAACAAGTGTAGCACGCACAATGTCGTTTAAAAACATGGTCTAGCCTAGCATGCATATCTTTGTTTTCCTGCTACTGAGCATAATGCCTGGCCGTATTGTAGCGCTTTATGTCCCGAATTCTGACTGGGTGGACTGTCCTGTCCGAGGACAATAGAGGTCGGTAAAATTAAAGTTTTATTCTCACTCTACAAAACACAGAAATAAAAGTACTTTTCCGTGTTTGGCATTTAGGCAGAAATGACGTCGTTTGATGTCTTTGCCTAATATGAATAAGCAATGATAGCATAACTACCGTATACATCGCATCGCCGGTGGGTGATGGCCTGAGGGTGGTGATATTATAACTGTTACGTTCATAGAACTTTCCACCTCACCGATGCAATATTACGTTAATTACAGTACATTTGGTTTTTAAAAAATTACTGCTTTCTTTGTCTGCGTACACCATGAAACTTTTCTGTCAAAGGGAGAAATTCACTTATATCATGTTACATATGTTAGAATAAGAATATTGTCTCTAAAAGTTTGTATGATTTGGACGCCGTTAATGCAAACTCACTTGTTGGTCCAAAAGACCCTGGTGCAGACGTGAAACTTTCTCCTGTTCCACTGCTTCTTCTTGAAGATCCTCCCAAACTCCTTTTCCGCTCTCTCTTGCCCGTGGTGATCTGACGACACCTCAAAGAAGTTGATTCCACTGTCAAAAGCGGTTCCAACGATCTCTTCAGCCAACTCAGGCTTGTCACTAGAGAAGAGCTTCATAGATCCTGAGGAAGAGAGAGAATTCTCATCGTCTCATCCGTTGAGTTCGCCATGATTTAGACCTCGGAGTTTTACATAGGATTTCTGGTTTTTTTTCTCGCTGCTTTTCGTTTGATTGCAATTTTTTTCCCCTAAAATCCCACTGTCTCGTGTTGTTTTGTCTTCTGATTTTTAGTTTTAAACTATCAATCTTTGCCCCCAAAAGAGGGGGAATTCAACTCCCTGTGGAAGGTTTTTATCTAAGATTCCGAGGTCTAGTGATGACCGACTGCACGTCTTACCGAGGCCCACGTTCGAAATCTTGAATCCAGACTTTCCCACGTGTCTGTACTTGATGGAAGGCGCGGTTGTCGTGGTCGCCCCCGCCGCCGCCGGCGTCTTCGTCGCCTTGCTGAGGTGCGTGTTGCTGCCCGATAATATGTCCATGTCCTCCATGGTGGCGATGGGTGCTTTTCCGCTGCATGGAGAAGAACAAAGTCTGATCTGCCCCTTGATGTTCTGGGCCACGCGGGACAACTAAGAATCACTGAGCACGAAGGATGAACACTACTGTGGATACGCAGCTCTGTTTGTGCGTGTGTGTACGTGTCTACTCGTGTGCACACGAGCTTTTTCGTCATAAGGGCTGCTCTTTATGGGCTTGCTCATCACTCTACCGAAACGTGGAGCTGCAGAGCTCCTGGTGCAGGTGATAAAAACGCAACTTCGTCGGAGGGACTCAGAAGAAGTCATGGAAACCAAAGGGTCATGCATTCATAACGTGTACTGTAAGGTGGCCCCAAAGCATGCAAAAGATAAACGTGAAGAAGAACTCTGTGACGACGACGATGTCAAAGAAGCCTCTCCAGCCTCTCCAGCCTCGCGTGGTGTCGCAGGCACCGCGCGCGCGCTGTAGCGGACAAGATCTCGTTCTTTACTGAGCTTCTTGAACCAACTCCTGGTGCATGCAGAAATGAAACTGTGTTTCCTTTCTTTACGTCTAAGATAGGTTTTGTTTCGTGCTTCTCTCACTGTGATCTTTCTTTTTTCTCTTCAGTATGCAGGCGCTGCAACTCCCGCCACTCTCCACTCTATCCGCAGTTTACCTATAGAGCGTGAGCACCCTGGAGTTCCTCGAGGTGGCCTCGCTCGACTCAGAGTCTGCTCGCACCATTGACGACAACATGGTAGTCATCACCAAAACAAATGAACTCACACAGTGACTGGCTTGTCCATCAAATGAGAGGGGAAGCTCGGGAACGTTCACCCAGTCGTCCTTGGATGAGCTTACGATCGATGCAGCAGCTTTCTCTCAGGCAAGGTCAGCGGAAAAGAGGGGCTTGGGCGCATTTTTCAACATGCTTTCTCAGTGTTCTGCGCGGTCCTGAGCTGCCAAGAAGTCTGTGGTAGAAGCTCCGCCAGGATCATGGCACTGGTCTGGTCACTGCCAAATTGTCAACCTCGGCAGTCCATGTATGAAGCAAACTTCAGTAACAAAACGACATTTTTCGGGGTGCTGGAGACGATTCAAGTGCCCTACACAGGTGCAACACACAGCACCACAAAGATAATAAAAATGTCGAGCGAATATTTAATACGTGGGATATGCAGGGTGCTAGCTCAAGACATGTTAAGTACTGTACATGTGCAGCCCTGTATGTGCTGCAGGCCACTTTGGATTTTGCACCTGCAACATTGATACCGAAGAAGGGCTTCATCAAAAATGGAACCCTAGTTCAATGCTCTTTTGACTGCGTCTTCCCGAAAATGGGCTGTACCCTTGTGAGGGTCGCCCAGAGGAGCTGTGAGTGGGATTTATAAGGTCGAAGTTTAGGACTGAAGGTTAAGAAAAAGTGTTCTCTAGTCTTTTGTTGGGAAGATCATCATTGGTAAATGAAATTTTACACCGAGGCTCCGCGGACCAGCGTCTATAGCTCTGGAAGATCTCTTCCCTGGGCTACCTTTGTAAGGATGTATTGCCGCCGGGCTTGTTGGGATTGGTGCCCTCCGCCACGGTAGGTGATGGAGTATCTCTGTAGTATCTTTGTACGCTGACGTTGACGGCAAAGGCATAATGGCCTGGAAGACGTTCGACGGTGGCTGGAAGTACGACTCGTAGAACATCGGGAACGACTTCCTTTCCGAGGCCTTTGGCGCGGATACCATTGGTTTCTTTATTGCAAAGTTCATAACGATGCGGTGACATCACAAATGAAGACAAGATCTTTGCACAATCTTATCATAGGAATGTCTGCAGCACTTGAACCTCATTCTTTTCTTCAACGTTGCTAAGTTATGACTGTTACAACCACAACAGGGCAGTCATGACTAGTACAAAGACTCACAACTATAACTAACTTATCAATATGTGTTTACATGTACTGTGTTCCACTGAAAACCTGGAAGGATTTTTGACAAGTTCAAGTGGATTTTGGTTTGCAAAGCGTTAAAATATGGGCTTTGGTAATCAATTCCTAGCAGAAAACTATCCACCCTTGAGTGAGATTTTTCTTCTGTGTCGTGTGGTACGTCCGTATAGTAATACATAGTACAAGCCGAAAGACTCCTGTATGTTCTTACCAACTAATTCTGAAATGAAGCACCAATTGGTGTGTTTGTATTTAAAGATTGACTAGTACCGTTGGTTTTGGTAAGACGATGCTGTGACATGGCCTCAAAGTGCTCTGAGGTGCCACCTTATATCTCAACTTTCTGTCAAAGAAGTGGTATGCACCATCTTACGTACTTACATACGAACGTGCACTAACTGCATTTGGAGGACGACGTACAGTACGAGGGGCGCTCGAGCATAAACTGGGCTATTCTTCCTATTAAGTTATATGGCAGCCACCTGCTGCAAACACTCTCGTGAAAAGTCATTAAGGCTATCCAAACAACTTCTACTTACTGTGTCAGCTGATCTGTAACGTTACAACCTAAGGTCTGCTTTGACACCCCAACTTCTTTAAGGAGGAGAGGTTGAGTGCATGAAATTTTGATCGGACAACATTTAAGCAATATTGTAAAGCAGGAAAATAGATCGATTCGAGTAAGGCAATGAGTCTGTGCCATAGAACAGGAGTGTCCTCCTCTAAAAAACTGGACATATCTTAAAACTGAGTGTTTTTTAAAGTGCAGGGGGACTTCAGCGCATTTCCCTTTAACTGCGTGTGGTTTGTGTTTTGTTAAAATCAGCTGCCTGGAAGTAAACAGAAGTTGTTTGGAAAGGTCCGACTATCATTCAGTTAGAGGTTGTCAAAGAGTAGCCCGGCTTATGCTCAGACGTCCCTCATAGACGTGGTACCTACTTTTGCTGGGTGTAATGTTTAATGCAGACTTCGAAAAACTGCCACTTGGGGTTGGGCTGGATGGGGTGGTGGGGTTGGGGGTGTTGGGGACGAGCAACATTTTGTTGAGCGCATATATCTTCTGTCCTTTTTGAGCTGCTCCTTCTTGAGCTTCGGCTATTATGAGTTTTATTCACTGGCCCTCAAAGTGAATGGGCCTGTCGACGAGGACCCCGCCGACGAAGCCACACATCCTCTTCATGGCGCAAATTGTCGTCCACCTGAAAAAGACAACATCAATGTAAACAGTCAACAGTCTGTACACGTTAGAACTCCCAAAACTTTCATTATGAACTAAACTGTTTCATTCACTGAGGGAACCCAGGGATAGGCAAATTGTTGGCAGAAAACATTCTCTTTATGTGCTGCTGATCAAACTGCTCTGTATGTGCCATCTTCTTTAGCCACATTTCTTCATTGATTGATAAATCTTTAAAAATAGAATCCACTTTACATAGTAGTGTCGTGTATATAATATGGTATGATGATAGAGGACATGACAAAGGACTGGAGCCTTCGGACTCATTTCGATAGCTCCCCTGCCCAAATTATTAGTTTTGCACCTTTGAGCGGAAGTTTGCATTTACATGCAAATACACGTCCGTCTGATGCATTCTCCCGTCATTATTCAGAATATACTTTTGACAGTTTCTTTACTAACGACCACTGTGAAATTTTGGTACTGCTCTGAACCTTTGAATAATATTTGTTCCCGTCATGAAGCTCTTTCTGTTCCTGGCGTGCCCGAGATGTAGCAAAATTTTGCATTCACAACCTAATTTCTTACATATTTTCCTATGGTAGCAATAGGCGAATATTCCGTCAATGAGTAGCGTTGGTACATAAGGGGAAGTTTGGCAAGGTGTTTCCAAAAATGGTTGCCATTTCTTTGTGGCAAAGGCAAGACGGTAATAAAGTGAGACCCGGAAAAACCGAGGACCCCGGGAAAGCTAGTATTAAGTTCAAGTCTATGAATACCGTGAGGAGAAAGAGTTACTGAGGTCTCTGCAGCACAGGAGAAAAAGCTATGGGTTCAAAATTTTGCCACATGTCTAGGACACCCTGTACTCACTTGTTTGTTTCTGGATCGTAGCATTCTGTGGTATTGAGTATATCCTTTCCCGCGCCGAATCCGCCACTGACGTAGATCTTTCCCTTGTAGGCGACGCACGCTGCGCCGAAGCGGGCGCAGTTCAAGGGGGCGACCTCGGTCCACTCGTCGGTGGCGGGAAGGTAGCGCTCGACAGACCTAAGGAGACGTCATATCCAGCTCCAGATCTCATGTCAAGCCCTGTCTGTTTATCTCTTACTTCAACGGCGCTCCCCAGAACCCCGCGGTCTTGCTGTCCATGCCGCCGACGGCGTAGAGATACCCGTTGAGTGCGCACAGGCCACACTTCCAGCGCCGCGTCCTCATGTCCGCCACTGGGTACCAGCGGTCTCTCTTGGGGTCGTAGCATTCACTCGAACTGAACCATTCGCGACCATCGCCGCCACCGACCACGTAGATGCGACCGTCCAAGACCTCGACGGTGTGAGATGAGCGGGCTGTTGACATGGGTGCGGCCAACCGCCACCGGGCGGACGGCGACTTGTCCTGGCGGCCGCTATTACCATTGCCGCAGCGGTTGGCGGTCAAGTCCAAGAACTCGACGGAGTCAAGGCGACGTTCATAAGTTCCACCTCGCCCACCGATGCCGCCTAAAGTTAAAAGATAATTGAAAATAATTTCTCAGGTTGCCTAGCTTTTTTCCACTCATGCTCCGAATGCTATAAAATTGGATGTGTACTATAGGAGTGCATACGTTTGTCATTTGATGTATGTAGACAACGTTATTTGATATGGTCACAACTAATGCTTCACCCATGGAGGTCAATCCAGTGAAGGAGTAGGCTGGAGCTTCAGAATCTCTCAGTGAGACTTTGGGGTGATGACCACCAGCATGAACAGTGGCTCCCTCACCAAAGACACGGCTGCTTTCCAGGCGGAGACATTCGCCTTGACGCAAGCAGCCACAGCGCTTACCCACTACAGAGGCAAGTAGCTTAAAATATCTGTAGACAGCCAAGCTGTCTTACCACTGGTAAACGGCTATAATACGACATCGAAGGTAGTACAAGGCTGTACAGACCACCTGAATGAATTAAGCAGAGTGACAATGTCACCTTATGCCTGGTCAAAGCGCATAAGGGCTACAAGCTCAACGAAATAGCCGATGAGATGGCACGAAAGGCAATAAGTAAAGACACTACACGCCTACCTCAGTCGCTGTAAGGAAAAAAGCAGTGAAAAAGTTATTTCATAAAGTTTGGAAGACGCGAAGAAGAGAGCAGATCAAGAGTTGATAAACAAAACTCTGGGTGAAAACGGCGGACAAAATCACCCTGAAACTTGAGACATTCTCAAGAAATATCCTCAGTACTTTCATACAAATCATCATCTAAATCGCCACGAATTTTCGGTGGGAAAAACGCAGAACTACAAGTGCGGATTCTGCATTGAAAAAACCGAGGGTCTCAATCACCTCGTGTACGAGTGTCCGGCACTCGTTATGGCTAGACTGGAAGCCTTGAATAACTTCCAGCCACCGAGCCACTGAGCCCTGGACCCACTCAGGTTCGCGAAAATGAACCGGATTGGGCAGGCATTGGGAGGCGTCAGGGACAGAGTCATACATGTAGTGCGATCCAGGCGAGAAAAAAGTCTCACTGAGATTGCCCTCATCGCTCGCTCGCACAAGCGCGCGGACCCCGCACATACATACATTGTCACAACTATTTGATATCGTCACAATGATTCGATATAGTGACAATTGGACTGCTGGCAGACCATTGTGACTATATGGAACAACCGTTGTACAAGCAAATACCTATAACATATAAAGTGTTTCCCACGGCGACAGCTGCCCCCCATCGCCTGGCGAGGTTCATTGACTGGGCCGAGGACCACCTCTTAAGCTCACAGTCATACTTGGTCACCCGGTTGACCGTCCTACTGCCGGTGGGGCTATCGGGGTCCTTCTCTTCCCCGCCGATGAGGTACACTTGGTTGCCGTGAGACACCAGCGCGGCGCAAGATCGCCAATACTGAACCTGCACAAAGGATCAGACGCGGGTGAAAAAAACAGTTTGCAGTTAATAAGTAACTGTATAACCAAGGCAGTTACGCCAAGGGCGATTACTTTCTCGTGGCTACAGGAATCAAAACACACAAGGTTTTCCCTTGGGTCCCTACCTCCGTCAAGACATTCCACTGCTTGTGCTTGAAGTCGTAGTATTCCATGGGTAAGTTCTTCCAATACATTCTCATCACGACCAGAATCTTTGGCCACCGAGCAGGCTTTGGACGTTTGGACCAATACAGAATCTTCTCATCCTGGTCCTAAGAAAAGAAAGAAGTCTTCTTGTAGTCATGCGTGCATTTGACGTACGGTTTATGTGGACTTGCTGCTCTTAAGTACCTTGCTAAAGTATTGCTTGGCCTCCTCGAAAGCAATTGCTAGGTTCTTTGACTTTTTCACTCGAGAATCCCTGCGGTGTTGCTCAACCTAGAGTCATACAATATAATTGGTAAGTACGTGTAGCCTCATTCGCGCACAGGGTGTAACAAAATTCATTCTCACATTTGAACAGCTTAACCTCACCTAAAGTGCCTCTGATAAATTGTTTGGTCGTCAGTGAATGGGGCACCAAAAATGCCTTTATACTTTTGGCAATCCTGACTTTGAGAGACAGAACCAGAGCATATACGGGGATGTCTGTTTAGGACGACCCACTCGAAAGACGTCATCCGCTCTTTCATAACTTTTGACCAGGTTGACCAACATATAGAGTCTGCCGTTCTATGGAAAGCTCAGTCTGTATTCTTGAATCGAAGCTTTCTTTGTTCATTTTTGCTGTAGGATCTCCCTTCTTCTCACCGTACTCATCTTTTTTTTACAATTTCGCTAAGTGTTGTCATATAAGCCGTCTCCCCTGCATAAGCATTGGGATTTAATTCTTGCAAAGGGTTAAATCGATTTTGTTACACCCTGTAAGCAATACTTTGTGCGTTCGCACGTAGCTCTGAAGTAAGCAAGTGTGTGCTAACCTCGTTTATGGACATGAGAGGAAAATGCACGTGTTGCAGGAGCTGTGGCAGATGTGGGGCGCGGTGGATTTGGTCGTGTGCCACCCACCGCAAAACCGCCCGGTAGACGGCGCCCTCGGACGAAACCTGTAGGCGGTCGCTGGAGAGGAACTTGGTCAGCTGGTCCCTCGTCAGCATGGCGAGATCGGCCCCCTTGGAGCTGGCCACGACCCACTCAAAGTGGGCGAGGATGAAGTCCTCCGCGTACCGCTGCAGCTCGTACGGTCCCTCCCTCAGCGTGTATAGGTAGAGCGCGACGGCGTTCCTGCGGTCGATCCGCCGGGATACGAAGTCCGAGCAAGCGCGGACTAGAGACGGCATTTGGAGGTACGACGACAGACTGAGGAGGTCCATTGCGTTGCGCGGGTTCAGGTACACGTTCTTGAAGTAGACGAAGTGGATCGCCTGCAAGGAAGACCAACGTGAATTCACTGCTCGAGTACGTGCAGGTCCAGTCAGTTAAATTGTGCAACCTGAAATTGCTTTCAGAACTAAAACGAACTATCGCAGAACAACGTTGAATAGAAGAGATTCATTCATGAAGAATAGTTTCTCTCTCTGTCCACCTTTAGCATTGACGACGGCCTCCGGGCAGACGAGACAAGACGTTAGAACTATATTCTATTTGTAATTTTGGAGTTCAGGAAATATGTGAGTTTCTATTTTGATTATGAGGCTTCCTATGTGCTGGTAGAAATTATCAATAAAAAATTCTCAAAGTTCAACTTTTCTTTCACAGGTTTCTCTTACGAAAAATGTCTGAAGTAATTTCAATGTTGAATCACTTGATTGCAAACCCGAGGGAGGGCATTGAGAGCAGTGCTGACTTCCTCCCCCCTCTTGATCCTAGTGCTGCTGTCTAGTGACACAATTTAGCTGAGGAACCCTGTACTTGATTAGTACAATCACGTTTCTCGTTCATTGCTCTGCAAAGACAAAGAATAAAAGACTCCAGCCAGAGTTACATACTCTCTGCAAACTCTCGCAACCTCTCCCCTTTCCTGTTCGAGGATAAAAACGAAACTAAACAAAAACTAACGTTAATCTAACCTAACTTGGCCTAACCCTGACAGAGACGAGAGCTCATAGGGAAAAAGTATATAAACCTGGAAGAGAATGAAAAACTGATGGGACAACACAAGGAAACAAATGACACACTTAGACTTGACAGGGTGAAAAGAACTTGGAGTCGGAGATCCGACAGAGCAGCAACAGGAAAATCACGAGAAAGACTTTGTGCTGTACAGGGTGAATCTGAATTAGAGCCCAATTGATGGCGAAATGGCCGAAGCGTCACTTAATTTTAGTGTAAAGGCCAAGGATGCACGCTCGTCACTTGTCAGGGGCCATGTCTGTCTAGTCCAAGTTCTCAGTGTGCGCAAGAGCCCTCCTGTTCAGGAGCACGACGAGCGAGCTCAGGCTCCTGAAGTCCATGATGTTCTGGCAATTCTTTTCCTTATAACTGGCTTTAGCTTTTGCCTCTTTTACCGTTTGTCAAGCGCTAGAAGGTTTGGCTCCTCCAAGCTTCATTTAATCGGTTAGTGGAAGAGGTATATTTGACGAAAGTTGATCTGGCTCCAATTATGGCTCATCTAGTGCATGCTGATGAAACAGCAGTGCATGAATGGGTCAGTAAGGAAGTTCACCCCAGTGAGGGCGGCACCTGATACGGCCTTGACTGCGCCTTGGCCGCTATATGAGATGCAGCCGCGTGAGAGCAAAAAGAAATGAATCAATCTCTTAGTCAAATTGTGATTGCAGCATACTTGTTTGAACGCAGAGAAGTGAAGCGAACAGAATTGCATTGTGCACTCAAAATATCACTTCGATACTTTCAGCTGCGGCATTTCGGCGTTTTGCGCGGTACTGTAGAAGTCACTCCATCATAGGATAAGATTTGTCAGTTTTTAGCACTTCACCTATGTGCTATCACTTCATGTCGGACGTCACGTATGCTCAGATACTTTCGACGTTGCCACATTTACACGTGCCACAGCACGAGGCTGCGCATGTGCACACTGACACGTGCAATGGAAGTGGTGCACAATTCCCAGTACGAGTCATGAATGAATGGGTATGTACAGTGGTGGCCAGATTTAGCGTCCCATTCACTGTAGCACGGAAATTGTACCTGATGAAGTGGAAACAGACTCGAGCTCACCAAGAACAACGTGGGCAAGGAGCAGAGGCGTTCTAATGTGGAGGAGGATCGTGGCGACGTCGTCAATGAAAATGGCAGGGTTTTGGCATTAAACTTTTTGCTATCAACTTTTGGCATGGAGGTTGATGGTCTTGAAGCTGTCATACTCATGATGATGCTGCCTTTCGCAAGTTGTACTCTTCATGCAGGTTTAAGGGGGCTTAATTTATGTCCCGAATATCTCTTTTGGCAGCAATTTTGAGTAATATTGAGGAAATCGATCGGACTCCAAATTTTGTCACCTCCGTACGCAGTGTTTCTTTGTTTGGTACGTACTCACCTGTGCCATCAGGGTCGGCTCCACCAGCTCCTTGAGCTCCACTTCGTCGCTCAGCCTCTCGCTGAACGCCGCGAAGGCCGACTTGAAGAAGGCTGAGTTCTCCGCCAGCACTTCCCTGTGTGCCGGAAATCTGTGGCCCTTGACGACGACGACGACGTCGCTGTCCCCGAACATGTGTTCGCGCACCGCCAGCGTCTGGCGAGTCAGGGCGATCGGATCCTGGTGGTGTCGGTAGGGCTTGGCGTGCCTCTGACCCATCCTTGAAGCCAAGAAATTCGTACCTTTTACTTCCCCATACATTCATTGACCTTGGTCTTCCACCAAAACTCCCGCTCCACGCAAGCAGTACTGTGAGTCGTGCAGCTCTTACCTGGAGTATGGGTGATTTCTCGACTTGATCTTGTCTTCTTTTCCGAAAGAGGCCTCCAAGTCAGGCCTGGGAGACATCAGAACGCCGAGGAGAGGTGAGATGGCTTCATAAGCTCCTCATGGGGCCGAAGGACTCCAACCATCAAGGTTAAGCGTTTCGCACGTCAACAACACTTGATTACTTATTTCTTCCCATCCGCAACAATGTACGTAACACTTGCACGCTCACGAAAAGAGCAACGTGACACTATGTTTGGTGCTCGAGGCAAGAGAGGCTTTCTAATCAACAGACGAGGCCCACTTAGTGTTACACGGAGTATGTGGCATACAGCTGTTACTAACGTGGTAGCAGAGAGGGCATCTACTGCGTCGGAGGCGCGGTGTCTACGTGGCTTTCCCCTCCAGTTACTATTTTCGTCAATGGTGTCCTTGCAGGGTTGCTCTCGACCCCGATTTTCGCAGCTGTTCTTGGAACTTTGTCACCAGATCTTCCCCTGCTTTTTTTGCCTCTGAAACAAAGAATGCAAATAAAAGTAGGTTATTTTAAGCTTTGTCTCTCCTCAAAAAGTGACGAGACCAAAGCTGAAATATTCACGATGACTCTAGAGATGTCGCATCCTTTTTCTTTCCTGTGCAGATTACGTCCAATTGTGCCTAACCTGTCTCGGCAAACATTCCTTCTACTCATATAGCATCCCAGGTATACGAGCGGAGAGGGACAACACTACATAAAGTGGGGAATTTCCCATTGTAAGCAAGCAGCACTTACTACCCTGCCCCCTCCCCCCCCTCTGTCTGATTATGTATCAGCTCAGGGGTTCCTCTCGGAGGGTTACAAGTTATCTTAGGAGAGAGGAGCAGGGGGCCCCAAAATACAAGCTAGGGTTTTTCGCAACGTCTTCCAAGAGTGCATGTACTAGGTGTACTCGTGAAATAGTACACGGACGTCGTATGCATGGTACGAGTAATAGAAAACAGCTGCTGCTATTGCACTGCACAGTACGTTCAGGGGGACACACAAAAAAGTATTGATTTCTTCTGCCTGTCGATAGTTGTCGACATGGCGGAGCTCAGTGCATTTAGGTACACATGCGTACAGTTCTTCTTGCTGAAAAACACTGTCGCTCAAAAAGCGTAGGAGACTGTTAATATGAGGTAAAGGCTTTTACACAATCTTAACTGAAATGTTTCTTATTGAACAGTAGAATTGGGACAATCAAAGCTCATTTAAAGGCAAGTCTAGGGGAATTAATATCAACTTTTCATCCTTGTGGCAGACAATGGTTGAAGTAAAGTTGACCATGAATGGTCTGAGGAAGAATTGATTGAGGGCAGATCAGCTGCCACGCGAGCTTTTGGTCATCACAGAAATACGTGACCACCGAGATGATCTTGCAACAGCCGTTGCGTGTTCAAGCAAGACAGGGACTGTTGGGGGGGGGGTTAAAGCGGCAATAAAAGGAAAGGGATTCCTCCCTCAGTAATAAAGTAAAAGCAAAATCAAAAATGCTGGAGACTGGATTGACTGAGGCCACATTTGAAGAAGGCTTCAACCGACAGGTGACCGTCAGTTCCTACTTTTTTGCAGCTTCGGTCGCTAAATAGGACCCCACACGTAATTTTCCCAGTTCCTCTGTTAACTACACCTCTTGCTCAGTTAAACTACTTAATTGCAAGGTTTTTCCTGAGACCAACAGCTTGTGATAATGCCAATTCCACTGGATTCTGATTTGAACCAATTGTCAGACAAGATATGTCTACATTTAGATACATCATAAGCACTGCAGCAATAACATTAGTTCGTTCTACAACTCAAGTTCTTGCAGAATCCACTTGTGGGGTGATGGGAGGGGCAGACGGTAACATCTGTTAGCGCGTGTACGGCAGCTAAAATTCACATATGCACTCATGCCACGTGATTAATCTTAGATCTGCGTCATAACACACATAGTGTAGCACAATTTTATGTGCACAGTTAACGCGAAACTCTTCATTTTACGTTTCAAAAAAGTGAGTTTTGAGTAGCCTCCGTCTCATCTGCCCAATGCCTTATTTTGCCGCTTTATTGAATTTCCCCCGCTCTCCGTGATGGTGGCGCAGCATCTGCTTATTTTTCCGTTAGAGAAGGCAGGTGCTCTGCAGCTCTCTGGATAGATGTGTCACACAGAAAGAGGAAGCAGACAAAAACAACCCAGCAGGAGCCAAGCCTCTGTTTAATCATTGAGTGAACAAGGGAGACAAGAAGCAGCAATGATTGAAGTACACGTATGTCAAGTAGTGGAAAAAAGGGTCTCCCCCCCCCTTGCTCTACATGTGGACAATCTTGAGACAACAAAAAAAACAAGCTGGGGAGAGCTTCTCTAAGTTATTTATCGGCGGCACATTATTATCCAATGGCTCTTTTTGCCCATTCTGTATAACTGGCTAGAGCCCATAAAGGACAGGACGCTGGAGTTGCTTTGGTATTATTGGTTTGAGCAACAAAAATAAGGGAATAACGCTTATTTTAAGGACGTTTTCTTTCGCTTCACTAGTACAACATGCAAAGGAACAGTCTACTCAGATTACACATCCTGCACACACAACCCTGCCAGAAGAAAGAAGGGTCAGTCATGCACAAAACAATCAATATTTGACACCGCCGTCGTCCCCTCTCCTCACCGTGAAGAACGGTCAGATCTAGCACTCTTTTTTGTTGTCTTTGTTGTTGTTCTCCCCAACAGAATGAGGACAGACAGATGAGAACGTCACTAATACTGCCCCCCCCCAGTTTATTTTTTACTAAGTAACCCTGCCCCCACCTTTGTGCTTACCTTTAATGGCTTAAACCCGTGGACAATTGGTGTATAACTGAACGATATATTTTCTTCTCCTCCTCCGGGCCGCTCGTGCAGGCGCGCGCGAGCAGGCGCATCGTTTTCCCCTCCCACCACCTCACCGGCGTCTGCGTGGTCGTTGGCGGTTCAAGCTGAAATCAATGCGTTTGAGCGCGGCCGCGCCGGGGTTTTGTGCGTGTGCGTGTGCTGCTCTCTTTCTTCCTCGTTCCTGGTGCTCCAGCTGTCCCTGTGCTTTATGCGGTTCGCCTGCTTCCTCCTGCTTGGCGTATCAAGCATAAATGCGCTTGACGGCGGCCAAAGAAGGGAAAAAAAAGTGTGGAGAGGTCTGTGTACTTCGAAACTCCCCCCTGACTGCAGATTTTCTTCTGGTACAACGACGGCAAAACCATCCTCTCGCCCTTCCAGCCCACAGCTGGCACCAGCTCGACCTCCTTCATTGACATCTACAGCCTATGCGGCTGGGACTCCGTACAAAAGAATATGAGCTTCTGGCCTGCAAAGTGGTGTCTCGATGTCATGGTTGAATGCCCCAAAAGTCGGCCTCAAAAGCATTCATATGTCAGGACACTTGGGTACCATTTTGGGGTGCTGCAGCGCTTTTGCTCTTCTGTTAGTTGGGAAGGCGCAAAAAACAAAGTATGCTTCGTCATGGACGAATTTACTCGTACTCCAAGGTCTTTTTTAAGCGGCAGAAGTGTGATAACATTCACGGTCGACACTGGCGACAACGTTTGAGATTCTCTCTCTTGTTTGGATAAGGGGACTGAGGGAAATAGGAAATAAACACCTATTCTACAGTTCTGTACATTAGGAGGTGAGTGTCCTGTCTCCCTTTGTTCCCTGGCAGGTGCGGATTAAGCATTTTCCTACCTGCGCGGACGTAAAAACCCACCAAGAGCTTAGGATAAAACATTTCCACTGCAAAACCTACGAAAACTCCATCAGCTGCAGTAATGTTAGGAAAAAAATGAATCGACCATGACAGCACACACATATATTAATAATGAAATAACGGGAGGGGAAAACAAGATCCGTACAAGCGTTAAAAAAAGAGCAGAGAAGTTTTTCTTTTTGAAATCCTATTGTTCGAATTCAGTTGTCCCGCGAAGATGCAGTTCAGTTGGTCCTTTGACTGGGGCCCCTCCGGACAGAAGCCTTCTTCATCCATGCCCCCCCCCCCAGGTGTCCCTGGTTCCGGTGAAAGGTGAAAAGCCATGGGAAAAGAATAGGGACGAGTCGGGCCGATTAAAGTCCGGGTCGGGTCAAGTCCGTTGAAATTGCACCTCAAGTGAATACTAATGTTATAATTTTGGCTTAGGTGGGTAGCATCTCCAGAATACAAAAAATGGGAGTACAAGGGAAAATGCATGTGGACTACGAGACCGTACTCAAGCCAGCTTAGGTGAATTCGCCTGCTCCATGAATTTCGGATAGGCCAAAGAAAATTTTGAAAATTTTGAAAATTTCCTGCTGAAAGTCAACCAAAAGTAGCCCTTTTTGTAGAGCTGCCGCGGCTCATGTACCTGCGTAGCAGTTATGTCAGATTGCTTGACGTTTGTTTTTATCATGCCCATCCATCTTCACCAAGTCCACACCACTTACTTATATTAATCTGTCTTGCCTCTAAGGGTGGTATTTGGAATTAAATTATTTTGTTCCCATTTTCTGAAGCATATTTTCTTGACGGTCGCTGCGGAGAACCCAGATTCACTGAATGTGTCAGACACGCTCTAGATGAAAATGTACTTTAGACAATTAGAACAAAAAAATAAACATTTCACCATAAATTACTCTCTTTCTGGTGAAAAAGTCTTGGCAGACTTTTTCCTAGTGTGAAGCATGATTGCACCTTTTTTGGTGGGTGGTCGAGAGCTTGTTTATTTGTTATGCATAGGGTGTGAGAACCCGTACAGCCCCATGGAGAGGGGGTTAAGTGATTGACGCAGCGCTTGCTCAGGGTCTGTGTTTATAATATTATTACATAAAGCATGTGTAACTTAGATTTTTCAAGAAAAGCCTGAATGGTTTTTTGTCCAGAATGGCCACCTTATTATAACATTTCCATTTTGTGACAATCACACCTACCTATGTCCTCCAGGCAGGTCCCTTGGCCCACCACCTTGGTGGCCTTTAAGCACCCCTTTTCGTGGACCACTTGCAGCGTGATGGGGCATGATTTTTATTTCTACATCAGTCACAATGGCTAATGAATATGCATTTAAAAAAAATGTTTCAAGGGGCCCTCCTACTGTGTACAATGTCTTGCACAGATTTCATACAGTTCATGTACAGTATGAGGTAAGAGTAGTACCTGGACCCCGTGACACCATGTCCAAGCATGCAAAACCCATATATTTTAGGGGAGAGGTTGCAAGATTGTGTGAATTTACAAAAGACATCGAGAGAGTGACACTCCGACGCAAAAATCGACAAAAGCAATGACATCCCATCTGCTGCTGACGACGATGATCTGAACAGCAACGCCGATGTGGACAGCAGCGTCAATCTGGACAGCAACGCCCATTAGGACGGCGACGCCAATCTGGACAGCAACATTGAAGGAGGACAACCATTCGGACAGCACCTTTCAATGCCAACCTGGACAGCATCATTTTTCACTTCTTTTCGTGGGTGAGGACGACGATCTTGTGGTGCCCAAAGACACCCTTTTGTGCCAGTGTCTGCTCCTGTCCCACTGCCCACTGAAAACTTTGCTGCCGTGCGCTGTGTAATGAAGCCAAGGATCAGCTCAGTGGACATGAAGTCTTTATTCAATTGGGGTTACAGAAGCAGTTTGTCCCAAAAAGAACTTTTAGCCGGTCGCTTCTCATAAGCCATGTGTGCCCCATGACTCGACCTGACCCACGGGTCAAAAACTCTGTTGGAGCATTTTTGAGTATCTAATTTCTCGGATCGGGTCGGGCAAGTCCAATGTCTCCCGGGGACGAGGGTCTTGTGGTCTCGTGCGGGTCCGGGCGCATCCCTAGAAAATAGCCCTTTCATAAACATTAACATTTGACAATGCGCTGAGATTCCTTGTGTATTACCTCCATAAATTAGTATAGTACTGGACTCTCCTTGAAGCTACGCTGATCCTTGAAGTATCGTCCGCAGTGTGACGTTCAGGATTCCTTTCTTCAGATATCAAAAGGAATCAGTAAAAGATCTGGCAAATTTGATGACTACTCAATGCTGGAGCAGCGGCTGAATGAAGCTATCAAACTTTTCTTGGCATTTATGAGATTTGGAATAAGCAATCCGAGAACAAATAAAAGCTATAGTACTTCTCTGCCAAAGGATAATTTGCAGGACCCTGTAAGTGATGATGGCTTCCAAGCCTAAAAACCAAGCTCCAAGAATGAAGACTTAGCTTTGGAGGTGTTAAGCCAAGACTGAGCTTTCATTCACCATGCCAATCCTTGATCAAGACGAGATCCGGTTATTGCAGACAGACTGTTGCATTAATCTTTTGACTTTTCGGCGCTAAAACTTCATAGACATGTTATGGATCTTGATGAAGTAGGACTGGGGCAAGATTTATTTGCAGTAATCTGCATACAATAAGGTATCTTATTTATGAATTTGGCCTCTGCTGGCCTTGAGGATGGCCTCCATGGGCCCCTGAACATCTTGCAGGTCTTGGTGATATAGGCCTTGGACATCTTGGCCCACTCCTTGTTGATGGCAGTCTTCAGCTTGTCCATGTTGCTGTGGCAGACAGTGCAGGCCTTCTTCTCGATGTGCCACCAGATGGAGAAGTCCAGGGGGTTGAGGTTGGGGCTCTGAGGCGCTCAGTATGACTTGGCCCAGACCTTCATGTTGGCCTCCATCCACCCCTGGACTACATTGGCATTGTGGGCCGGGGCCCCATCCTACTGGTACATGTAGGACATGGCTTTGGACTTCTTCGAGACCCTGAGGACCTACGGATTGACCTTGGTCCTCAAGATTTTGAGGTAGTCTGCGGCCGTGAGCTGGTACCCAGTGGGAAACCAAACCGGCAGCATTTTATGCCCCGTTGAGGACATGACCCCCAACATCATGGCTGATGCCGGGTGCTTCGTCATGAACACATGGGTAAGCTCCTCGGACTCCAGGGTGTCGTCAAACATGACCACACAGTCATTCTGCTTGTTGAACACAGTGTCCACTGTGAAGGTCTTCTCATCACTGAAGAAGATGATTCAACGATGAGGGGAGTGCTTGAGGTCATTTAAAATGCGCCGCCCACACTCAACTTGAGCTGCCTTCATCTTGGCGGACAACAGGGGCTTCTTGGTCTTCCTCCTGGACTTGCCTCTGGCAGCCTTGATGGCCCTGGACACTGTGGACTTGTGCACGGACTTCTCTTGGTGAAGGCAGGCATCTTCATCTCTGGGGTCACCCAAAAGGCCTTTTTCATGACCTCCGAGATCAATTTGTGGGGCTTCCCTGAATGAGGATGATCCTTGAGATCTTGGCCATTTTTCAGGCAGTTTTTAACTGTCTAGACTGTGTGCTGGTGAACGTGGAGCTGCTTGACGATGTCGGCAGGGCATGTCCGGCATTGAGCAGCACAGCGATCTGCAGCCTTTTGTCCTCCTGCTTCATTGTGGGATTGTTTACGATGCTGATATGCAACTCATTTGAAGCCTCGCAATCTCTTCTTTCAAATCAATCCACAAAATAGTTATAATTTTACTTTAAAACTTAATTAAAATGCCTTTAAAGTACAGTCAAAAGATTAATGCAACACATGGTATGAATCTCTCGCTGTTGTTCATAAACTTCTTCTTGACCAGAATAACATCAGTTGTGGCTACTTCATTACCACTGAGAGAAAGTTTAGTTGTCAGTGAATACAAATCAAGGCACTGTAATCGGTACCAAATATTAGTGGCAGAAGGGAAGACCTGTCGGGGATTTTCCAGTACATATACATTAGGCTAGGTCAAAACTTTGAATTAAAGGTGGATATTTCTAATTATTTACTACATGAGAAACTAAGACTTCATAGTCAAATGAAAATGAAAAGATAGTGTTTTATCTTTGCTTCAAGTCATTCAAAGATTTCTAGACCCAGTATGTAAGGATGTCAGGCCAACATTTTAAATTTCAGGTGGACCTGTTTAGTTAGGTATACATAAGGAATGTCTTCCATGTCGCTTACATCATGTTGCTTTATTATTATCAACTCATCTGTCAACCTATATTTTTTTAACCTACAATCAACATCATAAACTTTCAAATTCACAAATACTTTCTAAACTTGACAACAAACGCTTTTCCTGACAGTGAAACAGCATGCAGACAAAATGTTTACCCTTGGCTTTCAAGCATTAGCATTTCTGTTGAGCGTTGCTTCATTCCTATCTGTCGCTCCTTCTCATGAGCCGCGTTATTGAAGCAATTCAATTGCAATTGTTGCAGAGCTCTCTGTTGACAAAGTAACCACAGTATCTGTGTAAGGAAGAATGTGCAATCAGTTCACTAGAAGAGCAAGACCATCATCATAGCTGACTTTCAATCTGTCCCGCACATGCAAGGCTTCAGTCAACCTTTTTGTCGTAGAAGAATACTAATTTGCTACAGGTGAATGTTGTACTTGTAGTTTCAAGCACTGCAGCTTTTTGCAGTTGCATGGCTTCCTTGGCCTCACTTTAGGCAAAGGGTTGATTTCAGTCAGGAGCATTGGCTCTTCAGTCACACTATCTGATTTTACTGCTGCCAGAGGGTTGTAGGCAGATGGAGCAGAGCTGAGGCCGCCATTTCTGGGTTTCAATCTTGATTCGTTGATCAACCTTGATACTTGAGTCGTTGGGCCAAGGGCAGATAGACCCACATAATGTACGAAGAACCGCAGAGAAAGATACAGATGTTTGTCCTCTTACCCCCTTGCCTGGTGTGAAATAAGATGCGCTTATGGGTTGGTTCCCTTCCTCAGGGACAGCTTGTCGAGCAGTTTCAGGATGTGCTTGTTGCCACTCGTCGTGGGTGCTGAAGCAGGCAGGACCATCACTGCAGCTTCAACTACATTTAGCTACAAGGAGAAGCTTGAAATACCGACTTGATTGGAGCTGACGGCCTTGATGTTTCCACTCGAGCCGGCCAAGCTGCCGTTACCATTTACCATTCGGATCTGTCGTTGTTGAAACTGCAGCAGTTCAAAAGCTGCTTCAGCAACAAACTGTATTGGGCTGAAAAAAAGGATGTCTTGCATGAGACAACGTCTATCATCCCCTCTGACTCCGCTGCCGCGACCAGCCTTGTTACACTGCTTTCATCTTACTTCTTTACCAAAACCTTGCACCCTCCTTCTACCACGCCCACCTCTTCTACATGGTCCGGGGACTCAATCGCTGTTCATCAATAGCTCGCATTCTTATAACTTAGATGTGGAAGATAAAGCAAAATGAAGTGCAAACGCCTTAATATGACAATTTCTGGCAAGATGTTCTCCCGCACTATCATAAGCCTTCTTGCTGTGTGGCTCCGGTTGCTGCTCGTGTACTTCCACCACCTCTCCTTCCTCTGTCTGATAGAGTCTTGTTTCACCGGTGTACGTTGGATTCAGGGTGTGCGACCATCAACGCCTGCATCACCTGAGTGGACCAAGAATGTGGACTGCGCAAGGTACAGTGTTACAAAGAACGAAGAAACTAGGCGTCTTTTGGTTGTCACACTAACACGGTCGCTGCTCGCAAGGGATCGCGACAAGACTCGGGCGGGGGGCGACGCGGAAATCATCAAGGAGTGTTTATGCTTTGGTCCTACCTCCGTCCGAGGTCGTACAGCCTCACAAATTGCCATTTTCGGCCTGGGATGGTCGCAGGTCACGCTGACTCAAATACGAGTCAGCCAGCCCAGCTAAACGGCGGCTCGGTTTGGCCCGAACTATCAAAAGTTGGCCCGCTACCCAACTCCCGGCTATCTTGCATCCTGGGGTGGTATGAGGGCGACAGCGGCGGCGGCGGCGGTGGCCACTGTAGAGGACGTAGAGAACTCCGGTGATATGCGACAGGAGTCATAGACAGGGGTACCACTTTCCTTGTAAATATCGAGGCAAAAATGACATAGGAGAAGTAAATAAATTTATTTAAAT
>JAAUXU010125053.1_pt1 | contig 22592 bp, 12 predicted proteins | sample 7278151 | NCBI WGS metagenome assembly JAAUXU01 (sample SAMN14350113, study PRJNA611818) | marine sediment metagenome | isolation source: surface marine sediment (1.8m) | place: French Polynesia: Moorea | collected 2018-08 | reverse complement strand
GTCATGCTCTGTCTCACGATGTTAAAGTGACTGCTTTTTTCCCACAGTTTTATTGTGTTGGGAAGCTCCTAGTCTGTAAGTTCTAGTTATAAGGACATTTCTTGTTTCATGCTCATGTTATCAGTTCACCTAAGAATGTAGAATCAAGCAAGGATTAACCCACTTATGCAGGTCCCACGTCCTGAAACTGCAAAGCAGTGAGAGGGAGGGATCCTCAATACAACATGCATGAAAAATATTACTTTGCCAGCTCAAAGAATAGAAATATTCTTTTAAACATGGGAGCAGAGTACAGTATTTTTACCTAAAAACTTCAACTACTTTTAACTCAGTTGGATGCCACAATTGAGGTCTTGTTTTTGGATATGTCACTCCTGATATCACCTAGTACCAGATTCAAGCAAATTTGGAGATGGGTGTTGTCACCTCAAAATCGGCGGAAAATATAGTGCTCTGGCAACGCTGTGCCTCAGGCTCATCCTGATGGACCATATACCGAGGACGCAACGTCCCCGGGTGGGGTGGGATAATATGTTTGATTTGGTGTGATATAGGCCATCAACTAGGGGTCAGGAAAAAGTCGTGTATAAGGGCTACTCCCTATTGGTTTCTCTTAATCTGTAGGATACCAATACCCAAAAGCAAACAAACAAGAAACGTGCGCTGCTCTTACTCCATATAGTATGTTATAAAACTTAGAAGTGCGCATCGAAGAACATTTTTTTCCTTCGAAAACTAAGATTTGCACTAGCTACAGCAGTGGCTAATGCCCATTCTCCCCACTGAAAGACTGAGATTGATATTTCCAAAGTAGCCTCCTTCATATCTACAAAGACAAAATGCTCCACAAGGTAGACCCAGATGCGATCACATCTGATTTTGTGCGTGCTCCGGAGTCACCAGTTCAAGAACGTCCAGATTGATGAACAGATTGTCAGTCCATCAGTCTTTATCCCAAGAATGAACGCAGTTGCGCAGTTCAGTGCTGCAGGAACACTTTTATAAGATGTTAAGTATTCTTTTGTGCAAAACAGGTCTGGGACGTGCTTATCGTGCGTCTCGTATCGCATGAGCTCGAATCGCAGCTCTTGGGCATGATGCGGCCTGTGCGTGATGAGTACATGTCTGCACAATCTAATGCAGTCCTTTCTGCTCATGTTCATGCTCATTTACATGATGGTGAGCGTGGACGCCACCCTCGGGTCCGCCAGGTGAGAGACGAAGTTGCGGATGATGATGAGATCCAGGGCCAGATGGTGATCACCTTAAAAAGAAGCTTCTCCTGACGAGACTCGCGACGCATGAACAGGAGGTGCTTCTGCAGGCCTGATATAGGTCATGGCAGTGAATGCCAAGATGACAACCAAGTTGTGAGCCTTCACCACGGTGTTCAGGTGTCACCAAAGGTCTACTAGAAATACTTCACCTCGAGTACCAGCGAAGAGCACATCTGAGAGACCGCCATTGACGTAGTCCTATGCATACTATACTCGCTCCGCAATAACCCCCTTGAAGGAGTTCTTGACTTGGTCCAGAGCTCCACAGTGCTCGTCATCCCAATCCAAGGTCCTCGCAATTTCAACCTTCCAGCTCTCAGCAGCTGGATACAAGTTTCCTCAGCCCCGAACCTTCAGCGACATGACCAGGACTCGCCCCAAGTCCTTGGATCTCTCTGGAGGACAATGTCTATTTGATGCTAGCTCCCGAGATTTTTATTGGCTCTCTCATCAGGAGGGAGGGACTATTGTGCTGGGTCTAATACTACAAGTACAGGTAAATACTACAGGTACCGAAACTAAACTCGCGCGTCTTGAACTAAAGACGTGGTGTTTACACTACTAGAGCAACTCAAGTCACTACAGTTTCTTTTGCTCTTGTCACTGCAGAAGCTCCCATTGGAGACTGGTGAGGTAGCACTGACGACCAGGAGTCTGTCGTGTTCCACGGGATCACTCTGCTCCACTGGTCTCTTCCTAGATTGGACATCGTTCTGTGAAGCGCAACATGGATCTATGCTTTCTCCGACAGCCGTGTTCAAGTTGAAGAGGGCGTGGCCCAGGACCAGGCCAGTCACGACGCAGGAGAACAACTCTATGGAGTACGTCATGGCTACCAGCATCGCCAAGTAGCCCATCACCAGGTTGACCGCGAAGCTGGAGAGGATGATGACTTTTCTGGGCATCTCCCCCACGTTCAGGAAGACCCTTTTCTTCCTCGACACACTCCGCCGAAACGCCACCAGCGCTTCTATGGAGAATCCCAGGAGCAAGACTCCCACGCAGGCGCACGTGAACTTGACTCTGTTGTCGAGGGTCCAGGCGTCGAAGAAAAGAATTATGCAAGGATTATCCTTTTTGCCGGTCGTGTCAAACCCGAACATGAGCATATCCATCTTCCCATTGCAGTACTTGCTCACTTGGTACTGGGGCTTGACCTTCGGCTTGCACTCCCACTTGCATGTCGGGTCCATAGGCTTGCCACTTGGCTTGGTGCTGCAGGTGACGTTGGTCACCTTGCTGAAGCAGAATGCCTCCTCCACTGAGGGACAGTCTTTGGGAAGTGGAAAACAGCCCATCCAGCAGTAGGCCTCTCCCTCAGCACAGCTGGCATCCATGGCTTTGGCAAAGGCATCTCTGGAAGAAGAGAGATCCACGGAACATACTTGGCTGTCTCTGCTGCGGTCGTCGTCGAAGCCCTTCATGAACACGTGGTGGAAGTCCTTGAGCCCATTTGGGATTGTCGTACTGCTGGTCCAAGGCTCAGCTGTGGCTGGAGCAACCTTCATCCGGGCGTAGACAGACCGGAATTGGACCTTGGCATGTTCCATCGACGGAACAGCATGCGGCACTGGGAAGAAAGTGTTCCGGATCTCTGGAGTCTCAGCTTGTAGCATCCAGCTGGTGAGTCCATGCCCGTAAAGGACGAGCACCGAGTTCAACGAGGACAATTGGGTCGTCACCGTCCTGCCGCTGCTCACCTTGACCCTCAGACTATGCTCTGGAAACGGAGTGATGATGAGAAAGAGGCCGTTGTCGATATGGAAGGGGACGAGGTAGGGGGAGGATTCGTCATCTGGATGAGCAGATACGTCTCTCTTGTGGCGCTCGTGATGCCCGCCGGACGGTTTCATGGACTTGCTTCTAACGTCTTGCTTCTTGTACACGTGGATATGATCTTTGTGTGGTGCAGACTCTAACGGCACTGGCTGACTTCCATCTGCCAGGTGATATTTTAGATCCTTCCCGGCTAGGATCTCAGTCACCTTGGTCACCAGCGACTCCAACGTGTCAAACACGTCGGACAGGGTAGTCAGCTGGTCACTGACGCACTCGGGGAAGGTGCGACTGTCCTGGGTGGCATAAGTCCGCCTGGTGGATCCGTCGGCTAAAGTCACAAGAGGCAGGTTTGTATCCTGGCCGATGCATTCCGGCGCTTTTTCCAGCACTCCGGCCAGAGCCTCGGAAAATCCGGTCTCCGCTGGGATGGAGGTGACGGCGAACGCGCCTACGGCCTCCCCCTCGTCCGCCAATGAGGCCAAGACGACGTCCCTGTTGCCTCCATCGACCAAGCGTTGAAGACTGTTGAAAGTCACCTCCGGGAAAGCCGGCTGCTTTTCCGAGCACTTACCGACCACCACCAGGAGCGCCGACACCATGTGCAAGACCAACCACATGGTTGAAGGCCAGGAGGGGGACAACAGCTGTCAGGAATGGTAGTCCGTCCCCATGGCTTTCACTTTTCAGCGGTTGGAGGTGATGATGCAGCTGACTTGCTCGGCCTTCGTCCTACTGCAGACTGTCGTTGTTGCTCGAGCAGACAGCAGAGCTGATACACCGGGGGGATTCGCTCTGCGTCCGAGAGCGCGGGCGTGCGCGCGATGATGCCGGCGCGCACGTGGTTCGAGAACAAGGGAGTGGAAAAAATGAAGACTATGACGTTAGATGATCCAACCAGGACGAGAGCAACAGTACGGCCATCTTTGGTGAAAAAAGGCAAACCCTGCTACGGGCGTCGGAGACTTGGCACTGCTCGACGGCGTCCGTCATCGACCTCATCTCCGTGAACGACTTGACAAAGATGCCGCAAGTATCGTTGCTGCATACTTGTGAGCAGGGCCGAGGCAGAGCAATATCCTCACATACCTTTGCTCCTAGTCTTTGTACCGTGGCACGAGGAATTTCTATTGCTCTCCACATCATTCATCTGGCCGGGCGCCAGCAATGACGTGCCAGAGGATGGCACGAACAAGATGAGAGAGAATCCTAGTGTATCGTACGGTTCCATTGGGGATGGGCTCTCAGACAAGTGGACCCATGTGGAACTGGGTTCCCTGGTGCGCAGAAACTGAGTGCCCGGAGAACGGGAGCCCCGGGCGGGGAACGAGGCCCCCCGGAGAACTAAGTTCAAAACATTCCGCAGAGACGGTAGGCCCCAAAATGACCTGTCGGGCCCAGCGTCACTCGGCACCTGTGGGCTCCGTTCTCCGAGCCTGATTTTCTGGTTACCGCATAATGCGCACTTTCTGAGCCCGTCGGGTGCGCCGTACCTGGTTACAGGGACCCAAGGAGAAAAATCACCAGTGCCACTCAAGAAGAGGTAAGGTCGTCCAGACCGCGCCAACGACCCTCGTAGCTGCTGTACAGATTCCCTCAGGGGATATCCGGGATCCCCAATGCGTGAAGCATCTGCGAAATGAAGGATCGACATCTTCTAAGTACACATGACGAAGGCGGCCGCGTCCTGCTGAGACAACGCCCAATGTCAACGTGACAGCTGTTGTTATTCGCCTGGTGACTGCATTGAGAAGTCATCCATTGCGATCGTTCGCAAGTCTCAACTGATGGCAATCACGCATGAGTTGTTTGCTTGAATGCTCGCCATTTCCCAAAAAGAAGTACATCAGCAACTTGGTGGATGCGGTCAGATTTCTCTCCTCAGTCAACGTGTCATACGCGCAGGAGTCGCAAAGAAGGAGCAGCGGCGATATCAGCTCCTGCTACGTGTGCGATAACCGTAGCAGATCGGACTAATGCACCATTTCACCGTACGAGCTGACGGTGGCTGCAATTCACGTCCACCTCACGCACAACGTCAGTTCTCATCATTCAGTGTAGAAGCATTTCTTTCCATTTCACTCACTTATCAATAAATAATCACTGAATGACTTATAATGATTCAATAAATAATGACTGACCGTAGGCGCAAATCAGCCGCGCCAAAGCTACTGAAGCTGGAATAAAGTTGTGCACGCACACAAAGGACCCTCGCACTCTATGTACAGTATTAGATGGGACATCTGAGAAAACAGACAAATGTGCAATCATGGATGAAATCGTCCACTTGTTTACTTCATTCTATTTCCACTGTAAAGACGACACTGACGCCATAATGACGTGTTCTAAACTGCACAAGTTGTACTAACTTAACTATATATTAACGATGCATATAGTACACATTATGCATCATTATTTTGTAATTTAATGCACGTTTTTCGGAATCATGGGGTCGATGTTTCACCAGTTTGAAGACCAGCAAAGCAACTGAAATATGCTTTTGGAGATGAAAAATGATTCAGTACAATAGATTCATGCAAGAAATATAGAAAATTTCTAGTCTCGGAGTGTTAAATCACAATATGTCCCTGTGGACGAGGGAAATAGAGTGCAGGAATATTTCCCGCTAGATAGCGGGGACATATTCCGGAAATCGTGCGTTGAATCATGTAAATGCTCAAATTTTGTCCATAATTTTGTGTCTCATGTAGGTGGCTGGAGCATTGGCTAGAATGGCTACAACACAAAGTCTGTCGGGCGAGGATATTGTTTGCGTCACGAAACCTAGTAACTTCTCCTCGCGAACAAAGTGCTTTTGAATGCTGGTGGGCCGGGACAGGAGGGGGTGTCCGGGGGTTGGGGGCACGCACCCACACCCTGAAGCCCCCCTTCGTCCCGATGGGAGTGAAAACCTGGTCGCTCCGGCATCAAAATGAGCACTCTGTAAGTGGAACTTCCGTATTCAACCTTCTGCGTCAGTATCTTATTGACGCATTTCGCGTCAAAACTCAGCTTCCAGATGTCTGAGGCGAGCGTAAACAGTGAGATTTTTAACTTAGGGCAAGGACGGCTCATCAAGCAAGACCGGTGACAAAATTGGTGCCTTTTGCCGGGCTGTCCCTCTCCGTGCACCTCGTCGAGGTCGTCTAGGAGCAGAACGCCGCGTCCAGCGGCTGCGTGATGGGGCAGATCATCATCGAGCCGCTTGCGTCGGCGTCCTACGCCATCTTGTCAGTCATTGGTTGGGGCAGCTGTGACGGAAACTGCTTCTCCCGGAGATTGAGGGTGGGCACTCCACGAAAGTGAGCACGTCCAAGCTTGCGGCCCAGAACTCGTCACAGCTCTACTTCATGCACATGTACTTGAGCACGAGGCCCTTCCGAATACCTGTAGGGATCTGGACGACAATGACACTTCAGGATCAGCACGTCGAACAACGTGAAGTGCCAAACATAATCTCAACGCTTTCTACTGCATCCATATCCTGTGGACGGATATATAAACACTATGGCTGCATCAACATACTTCGGAACAAGAAGGCAGGGATTGAGGAGTGACACCTTTCTGAACGCTTGCCCACCACCTGTCAAATCGGTCGACTTCCAAGGCCCCAGCCTGGAATCAGGCCTCGGTGATATCGAGGGAATAACAGCACATGGAGAAGTAGTACACGGTGCTGTCGGTGGTGGTGTAGTACAGTCATCCTACGCTGCGCACAAGCGTTTACTCATTGATCAGACTGCCAGGCAAGTTTGTAAAAATACCCCAGGAGAGAGGAATTCGTCATAATCAGTCCCTGAATCATCCTTGAGTGGTCTTCCATGTCGAGCTTCGAGGCCTTCTTGGTCACTCCTCCTTGTCCAACGTCAGCTCCGATGACGGCAACGACGAAGACGTCTCTAACACGTACGTGGAGATACGAGGAAGGCGTAAGATCCTTGTCTGAGAAGGTCACGAGGCAGGAGGACCCATTGGATAGGAACGAGCTGTATAGAGACTTGGACCTAACAAGAAAGAGAAAGGACAGGTGATGTGTGATACCCAATGCATTTACGTCTGTGGCATGGTTTCAAAGACACATTCATGGAGAACATGTTCTATCTAGGTATGCTTCAAGCAGCATGACATAAGTACTATTAACTATCATTAATAGTAAGCACATATTATTAACAATCGTGTGGAGGAGATAAATATCATGTTTTTTCTACAGCCTTGATGAGTGTGGCCACTGAGTGAAAGAGAGATGGACACCGAGAAGGACTAGATTAACTGAACGCTATAAAGCTGATCACAGGAAGCGTCTGTTGTGCTTCCATCGCATCTTGCTCAAGGAGGAGGTGCCGCCGGTGCCTTTGCTGGCGGCGACGGCGTGCCGGTGCTCCGTCGAGAGCTCCGAGCCTTCGGAGTTCTTCGGGCCGTCAGCCGTGGTGAAGATCCAACCAACGACTCCGACTGCCAGGAGCACGATGATGACGATGGTGAAGCCGTGAACGGAGGCATCGGGGGCAGACTCCATGTCTCGGAGAGCCTGCAGTGCTGGCGCGTGACCGGGCTTCAACTCCAGCACATGGCGTAGGTGCAGCGCAGCTTCCTGGTGGTGGCCGTACGCCTTGAGGATCTCCCCCAGCTGGAAGTGCTGCGGCCACGCGTTCTGTAACGGAGAGACGCAGCAATTCAAGATCGCTTCGGTCAAGATTCATTTGAGCAAACATGACCTACCTGATCAGGCGGCTGCACCTCCAGAGATCGCCTGGTTAGAAAGATGGCATCGTCCAGGTACTGCAAGTTGAAGAGCACTCGCGCTAGGTTGAGCAGGATGTCGGCGTTGTTGGGCGAAACGGCAAGGGCGCGGCGGAAGCATTCGATGGTCTTGCGGGTATCGCCGTGGATGCGCCAGAAGTTACCGATCTGATTGTACAGCTCCACGGACTTGGGTCGCTCCCGCTTGGACTTCTTGAGTCCACGCTCGATGGACGCGATACTGCTGCCGCCACCGCCTTTGCGGTGATGCTTGCCGAAGGTGTGCGCCACTTCCGGCTCTGGGATTTGAGGGTGACTGTGACGGTTCTGGATACCAACCAAGTGGTCGTAGTACGTGAAGTTGACCGGCTTGCCGCAGTCGAGCACTTCTCCGCTGAGATCTTCATCGGTGTCAGCATTCTCGTAGTCGTCACCCTCGTCCTCTACTTCGGCCAAGCCGCGATTGTTGTTTCTGTTCACCACCCTCGGAAAGGACGAGGAGTCAGGCTGCCCCTTTCGGTCATGTCGGCAGCCTCCACGCTGGCAGGCGGCCTCCGTGGACGTCTTCTTCCAAGTGCCGTCCGGGTTGGTGACCGTCGACATAAGTATGTCCAGGACTGCCTCCTGCAGTTTGAGCGGATCGCCCTGTGCCCCGTGCTGTTGCTCCCTGTCTGCGGCCGTCGAGGAGTCCGGCAGCGAATGCGGGATGTGCGTGGCGGGCATCACCTTGCCCATGTCGACGTCGAGGCGCCACGTGTAGGACGTCTCTGAGTGGTGGACCACGCCGTACAGACAGGCCAGCACCAGCGTCAACGGCGGCAGTCGCAGCACGAGGCGGTCGTAGACGTACATCACGGAGACCACATCAAACGACCGACCGGACCTTTCTTCGGGGCAGAAGAACAGCTCTTTGAAGATCTCGTAGGGCGCTGAACAGACTGAACAACTAGATGTTGCAAAGCAGCCTGCAGGAGTGGAGGCAACCCAAGTTCAGCTCCCCGGTCATGCGGACTTGGCCAGGTCGGCCCTCAGGAGCAAAACAGCTGCTCAGGCGGGCCATGGTTGAGCTGTGTGCAAACAAACAGAAGCACAGATCGTCAGGCCGACAGAGAAGATGGACACGGACTTAAACGTGATTCCACCTCCTCCATCTCGCAAGCGTTCTGCGGTGGACACCATCGACTTCGCTCCCGAGTCTTCCGCAGGTGAGGGCACCGTCCCCTCTTCCTCCGCCGGGATCTCCATTGCCCCCGTAAAGAAGCCGACCCTGAGCGATTTACGCACTGGTCGTGTGTACGAGATCGACGACGACGAGCTGTTCGGCGCCTGCCGCTTCGTCACGGAGTTTGAGAAGTTGAATCGGGTCGGAGAAGGCACTTATGGCATAGTTTATAGAGCGCGCGACACCAAGACGGACGAGGTGGTGGCGCTCAAGAAGATGCGCATGGACCGCGAGAGGGACGGCATCCCGGTGTCTGGATTACGCGAGATTGCCCTGCTGTTGCGATGTCGACACGAGAACGTCGTCCGGCTGAGAGAGGTGGCCGTCGGGCGCAGTCTCGACTCGGTCTTTCTCGTCATGGAATATTGCGAGCAGGATTTGGCCTCTCTCCTTGACAACATGCAGACCCCGTTCTCCGAGTCTCAAGTCAAGTGTATCATGAAGCAAGTTCTACGAGGCCTTCGCCACCTTCACGCCAACTACATTGTGCACCGGGATCTCAAGGTGTCCAACCTTCTCATGACTGACAAGGGCTGCGTCAAATTGGCAGACTTCGGTCTGGCGAGGCAAGATTATGGCCGTCATGGCGCCCGTCAAGACTTGCTGTACGTCTGTCCTTGCAGGTACTTTTCGCTTCCGCCTCGTCCGATGACGCCCAAGGTGGTGACACTCTGGTACCGCTCGCCCGAGCTCCTGCTAGGCTCCAAGATGCAGAGCACCGCGGTGGACATGTGGTCGGCCGGATGCATCCTGGGGGAGCTGTTAGCGCACAAACCGCTCCTTCCGGGCAAGACAGAGATCAATCAGCTCGAGCTGGTGATCGACCTGCTGGGCACGCCCAACGACGCCATTTGGCCTGGATTCTCCCAGCTGCCAGTCTTAAAGGTGACATCGATCGCTTCCTCATTGCTCTCATCACAGCGCATGTGCTATACCAACTCCTCTCCTTGCCCACCTAGGACTTCTCGTTGAAGCAGCAGCCCTACAACAACCTGAAGCAGCGGTTCTCCTGGCTCAGCGCGGCCGGGCTGAGGCTGCTCAACTTCCTCTTTATGTACGACCCCGAGAAGAGGGCGACGGCGGACGAATGTCTGCAGTCGTCGTACTTTAAGGAAGCGCCGTATCCGTGTGACCCCAAGCTCATGCCGTCATTTCCTCAGCACAGAAACATGAGGTGACGGAATGCGTCTTCTGTCTCAGTCATAATCATAATCATATGCGTCATGTCCTTCCAAAGAAAGGCCAGATGTCCAGGTACTCACAGCCCAGACTATTTTCTGCTCACGAAGATGAGGCAGTAGCTACGTTGTATACGCACGACTTCTTGCTCCAGGAGCTCTGTTGATCACGATACATTCATTGGTATCAATCCTCAATCACTTCTTCGGAGCAAAATCACAGGCGTTGGATGTACGGTTCGTGATTCGCTATTACGCAAAGGTAGACTTAGTGATGCATAAGCTTGAACTTGCTGCATTGTGAGTTTTTGCAACACAATAGCGATCGAGTCCGAACTCCGTCAAAAAGTCCCTGCGCGCGTCATCGCCGTCGATCGAGCCGTGGATGTCGCACAGATGTTCTGGGTGTCCAGCGACACCGTGTAAAATGTCAAGCTGTTTCTGGCCGAAACTGAACGCTACAAGCGTAGGCCAAGACGTACCCGTGCGCCAGCCTTTATCAAAGCTGTGGAAGCCTAGATGGACTAGAATCCCAGCGAAAACATCAGGAAAGTGTGCCAGGAGTTGAAGGACAAGTCGGCTGTCTCCAGAGCTGTATGTGAGAACCTGGGCAGGGAGGCCTTTTCCTGTCTCACACAGCAGTGGAGGGGGTCCCGAAGGCCTTTGTGGAGGAGTGGAACAACATGTCCATGGACTTGCTGAAGGAGGCGGACTCCAGATTTAGAACTCGTCTGGAGAGGTGAATTCATGCAAAATGGTGGAATTCCTGCGAGGGCACAAAGGACCTCCTGACAATCAACCTGTACTAAATAAATATCTGCTATGAAATATTCAGGACTTCAATTTGTATTTGGATTGAAGGCGGAGATAGAGTCCGGTCTTGGCATCGCTACCAAGTCAAGACTGAAGGCACTCAGATGCATTGCGAAAGAGTCACCCTTTTCCAAGAGTTCATTCTACAAACGTACGTACAGTTTGTCCTCGCTTAGTCTTTTTTCTTCGCATACGCCTCACTTCGGAGTAGATGTAGCTTCCCCACTAGGATCACGCTGTAAACGCCATCACCTTCAGTGGAGTTGAGGTTGACGCCCTGCATGAACCCCGTGAAGCCGCCGTCGCCCAGGTCGATGGTCTTCTCAGCCAGCAGGCGGTGTCGGTCTCGCTGATACTCCTGGACGCTTTCGCTCTCCTCAGTGTTGAGGTCGACCAGGGTGTGGCGGCACTTGTTGGACATTGTCCTGATCGGCGTCTTCGTCGAGTCGTGGTCAACCACGGAGATGGTCATCTTGTCGGTGCACACGTTGTGCACGGGAAAGAAAAACTCCTCAGCGTACTCCCAGTTCCCCGAGAGCGGCCCTACGCTACTCTTTGCATTAGTTCGTCCAGACAACTCGAACACGACCATGGGATGAATGGGCTCGGGTATGTTCACGTCCACCTTGTGCAGAAGAATGACCAGGATCGCTTGGCTCACGCGCGGGTCCGCGGAGACGGTGCTCGGTTTGGCAACCATCAAGTTTTCCTCACGACACGCCAGGGGGACGAACTGCAAGTCAAGGTGAAGGGTACTGTGGCCGTCGGCCAGACTATACCAAGCGCCCATGTGGCACCTCTTCTTCATCTCTTTCACGCTGATCGTGGTGAAGCCAATCTGGTCGTAGCTCTGCCAGAAACCTTTGTGGAAGTCGGACACGTGCAGTCTTAGTTCGCAGTACTTGACATCTACATGAGAGACCGGAAACTCATAGACAAAGTTCCATGAGGGATTTCGGTTGCCCCGGATGACGGGCGTCTTCACAGCTGTGCCGCCAACGGAGAACACCACGTAGGGATCCGACTGGGTCGTGGGATCGCACGCGGTCGGCAAGCCCTTGGACATGAGATTGGCACCCTCCTTCAAATTGACACGGATGAGACCAGCTGGTCTGGTGATCCTCAGCGAGTGTCTGTCAGAGTCTTCAACCCAGGGGTTGGGCAGGACAATCTTGTGCGGGTGCAGCGCGTATCGAAACAGCTGGGTGGCGGCGTAGAGAACGGCAGGCTTGACAAGGGGCAGGCCCAAGAAGCCAAAGCATCCGGAGACGTCAAAATCCAGATTAGGAAGACCCAGGAACGAGATTTGCAGCTGTCCGAAAAGGGTCCTGTCGCGGAGCAGTGGAGCGAGTCGCAGACGCACGGGAACATTGCATTTGAGCTCGTGAATCCCAAAGCTGAGGTGAGCATTCAGAGCGATCAGCACTGATGGCTTCAAATGCAGCCGGAGCCCGACATCCACAGTCATGGAGTAGTCGTTGCTGTTAAGCAAGTCGATTTCTGATGAATCTGTCTTCAGCCACGTCACTTGCGGTATCATGGTTCCGACCTCCAGCTCCACAATTTCAGGCCTCAGATGCCTCTGTAGGTAGTGCTTGTGATGCCTCGCCGCCCACTTCGTCAGGAGCCGATTGACGAAAGCCTTCAGGTCCTCCCGCACGAAGGGTTTCAGGCTCTTATCCCAAAGACCACGGACGAAAGTGTTGCACCACTCAACTGTCTCAAGCTCCGGGTTCAGAACGTAGGCTGGGTCGGTGGCGTCTTGGTACGACAGACGCATCGTCTGGTCAAGGATTTTTCTCCATACATAGTGGAGGTCAAGTCCCGTCGTCATGAAGAACAAGAGTACCAACCACGCCGGGCTGAATCTCCAGCATGCGAGCGCCCAGGTGGAAGTCGCCACGAACAAGGAGCAAGCCAACTTGCCAGTGGGGAGGGCGCGCAAACAGCAAGAGAGCTTGGGGCAGTCCGTCATTCCGAATTCTGGGAGCTCGTAGGTACCGTTTGCTCTCTTCCGGATTCCCCGCTTGGCTCTCTTGCACATGTCTTCATACTCCCTCTTCCTTTTATCCACGTTCTTCCAGACCAGCTCCGTGTAGGTGACACTGCCCAGCTCCTTCAGCTTTGCCAGCATTGCAGCAGTGCTCCACGACCACCATCTGGAGACAACTCTCTTTACTTCAACCATTCTGGTCTTCATGGTCCCAATGAGACTCTTGTCTTCGTCCTTAGAGCTCTTGGCGGCGTCTTCAGAAGTCGTCATGGTTTTCACGTCCTTCGCTTCAGCCTCAAGATGAAAAAGTTCTTCGCATTCAACTCATTTACAGGGCATCGCCCGACTGGAAAGCACTGAACACATCGACTCATGCAATTTGACAAAAAAAAAGAAGAGGAAAGAAAGTAATATAACATAGCGTAGCAGATCTCACTGGGGCCTTTATTGACTTCGGCCATCCGCGCCTACAACCCCACCATGGGCGACGGCACCCTGATGGTTGCTTCGGTTCTTCGAGTTCGGCAGGTTCCTTACTACGCCCATCTCGCAGAGGTTCCTCCACTGAGGACTGCCGATCTCTGGTACTTCATGTCGGTGGATTCTCGAGGCGAAGTGCTTGGGCAGGTCGCCCTTGGCCTGGAAGCGGCGCTTGCACAGGGGACACTCGATCGGCCACTCTTCCCGGGGCCGGTGAGAAAGAAGGTGCTTGGCCAACGCGGCCACGGTGGACAGACCCTTTCCACACTCGGGACAGTTGGCACGTTGGTGTTGGTTGTGACTTCGCTGCATGTGGACCTTGAGGGAGCGCTCCTTCTCGAAGACGGCGGTGCAGTCCTGCACAAGACAGGGGAATTCTCCGGACGTCTCAAGTTGGAGTCCTTCCACGGTGTCCCTCTTCGACCAGCCACTGATGGTGATGTACGGGGTGTAGGCGTAGCGTCGGATCCCTCGGGTTGCTCCTTTCTTTTTCTTTGCCTCTTTCACCCTCTTCTCCGGCACCCACTGGCCTCGGTAGATGACCATTCCCTCTCTTGGCGGCTGCGGAAGGGCTGTGGGAACAACCGGGCGACTTTCAAGAGGAAGAGGGGGACGATCGAGGAGAGGCAGAGGATGACCGAGAGGAGGAAGAGAGCGATCGAGAAGAGGAAGAGGACGAGCGACAGTAGAAAGGGGCTGCTCCTGCTGCAGCTGCCAGACGGAACATGAAGGTGCCGCCGTGCCGCACGATGGGGCCGCCAATGGGGAGCCTCCAGTCCTTCGGGCATTGACCTCTGGCGGCGCATTCAAGGTTTGACTGGCCAGTGTCTTCCTGGAAATGATCCTTGGAGCAATGGGAATCTCGACTCGATCCTTTTCTTTGCGTCCAACGTTGTCTTCCACTTTCACCCTTACGTTTTCCTTATTGCTCATCATTGCCTTCTTCATGACTTGGTTCTCGTCGACAGGAACTTCGTGGAGCGAAACGTCGCCCACGAGAACCTCGCAGATGGAAGCGTCACCGTCGATAGAACCGTCGTCGCTGGAAATCTCGTCGAGGTGGTCAGTGGCGAGAATTGTTGGGAGAAACAGGTCTGACGAATCTCCGTGAAGTTGGTCAGTGTTGGACGATTGATGTGATGGCTCAAGGGGTCCGGGCCTTTTATCCACCGACCTTGAGCGCCTCTCCGCGGGGGGCCTTGGCGAGTCTTCTCGCCCTCCAGAGGAATCTTCTAGGCCATTGTCACCTTGCCAGAGTCTTGTGACGTTATTGGACTGTGGCTGGAGGACCCTACAGAACGTTTGATGCTACTACACCCTTTGGCACCGACCAAGCTAAGGTAACGTTACCTGAAATCGGTGAGCAGCAAGTCGAACAGAGCCGAGACATTGTCCCTGTCTCTCTCGTTCGCGAGAAGCGTGCCGGTGTAAAAGAAATCGAGGACCACCCTCATGTGTTTGGCGGAGACACCCGGAAGGCTGATCCTTGCGACGTCGTCCACTTTCGACTGCTCCTCAAGCAACAGGCGCGAGATGAACTTGCTGTGGGCGCTAATGACGAAGCGGTGACAGTAGGCGTGGCCGTCCACGCAATGAAAGACCAGATCCAAGAAGTCCTCTCGACGAGCCAGCTCGTCCATGAGGTTGCTCGTCGCGGTAGATAGCCTCAGCGTCATCGTGCCCGCCAAGGTTGTCGCTGAGAGCGAAGGAGACGGGGTCGAAGTCGGGGTTGGCGTCGGACTCGGTCCTGGCCTCGAGCTGGTGACAGCGACTTGCGCTCGCTCACTCAGACACAGACCTGGAACAGTGTAACTGCTTGTGAGGTTCTGGTTGTGCTGGCAGAAGGGGGAGAGAGGGACTATGAGTCGAGGTGCTGACGATTCGGCATGAGAGCGGGCCCGGCTCGCTCAGCCCGACAGCTTGAATGCCTTCATTTAGCAGCGAGCCAGCTTGCTTCGTTTAAGATCCGCAGCACTTCACGGGCAGGGACTACGGGTCTGTGGAACAACTCCGAACCAGTGGGGAATGCAAACTGGACCCGCAGACAGTGCAAATCTCAGTCTTGCAAACTAAAAGCTGGCCCCCAGCTTGTCTCGGTGCATCCCGGAGTTGCCAAGTACCACATGTTGATAATCAGCTAACTGCCTTTGTTCTTCAGCCCTGTCGTCCTTGGACCAGAGCTCTGGTGCCTTGGACAAGCTTGCAGCTGGCATCGTTTGTTCACCAGTCACCAACGTTGGAGTCAGTGATCTGGCCCAATCAGTGCTGCACAAGCAAAGTCATTTGCACTCTCGTAAAAGCAACGTTGCTCCCATGAGATTGTTGCAGACGAATGAATTACGCATGACGCAAGGACCTTCGGAAACCTCGGTAGTCAGCAACGTTACTAGTGTTGGCATGACTCAGGCCTAAATGTGACTCGAGTCAAAACTGACTCACCTACACAGTAACAAATGTCACTACTCTGTTAGAAACGTTTCTCCTCTTCAAAACGTTCTGCCATTGGTGGACTATTGTTCAGTTGAGCGGACTTCACCGCTAGATGGCAAGGACCTCATGCTCCATCTGGGCACTGTCCAATTTCGTCACCACAAGTAGCGGTCTGTGTAGCCCGGCCGGCCTGCGTAAATGTTTCTCACGTTTCAGGTGGGGGCCTACCTGAGCCAAGTCACGAGGATACGGTTCTGCACGGTGCACATGGGGCAGTGACTTCACTCTTTGTGCACGCATGAGCCGCACATCGCACGTTGTCCGACTCCATCCATCCCATTCACGGTATCTTTGCCCTGCGCATGTCTTTGTTTTCACTGCCACGAGGCAGGCAGGAGATGTGAGTCGCACACGTAGGCGACGACGACATCCTGGCGTGCGAGACCAAGAGGGCGCCGTCCTCTTGTCGGGGGAAGATGAGAGACCCATCCGGACAAAGAGGGGCCGTCCTTTACCCGATCAGCCCTGTACAAGCACTGGAGAAATAAATGATAAGAAAATCGCTACAGTGGATCACGCTTAATAGAGAGACGCTCATTGGAGACTTTGGCTGATTAGAGACAAAACACCAGGTACAAAGAAATTACTACAGATATTATTACCCTTATTAGAGACACAACACGGATAATAGAGACAGAAACTGCCCGCAAAGCGTTACAAAAGCAGCTGGTCTTTACTTCTTTTCATACACAAACTCACCCTGTGCAAAGAGGGTTTGAGGACTTGTTTTACACCCTCGAACTAAAGTTGCAGCAAAGTCTGAGTCACAACATCACAAAAAGTTCTCTAGACCACTTTTTCTCTGTCATTGCTGATGAATAAATATGACTTTTGCCACTTTCCAGCTTTTTCTGTATTTGTGACAATGTTCTTTGTTGACACGGTTAGAGACAAAACTCGCAGTCCCAAAGCATCTCTATTAAGCGTGTTCCACTGTACCTTCATAGATGAATCTTTACTGTACGAATCACTCTTTGCGTTCTTTCACAAACGCTGAGTAGTTGAGCATTATCCTCCTGGTTCCGCCTGGTGCACATCACGGCTTGCTCTTTGCTCATGCATTCAGGAGACATCTGCACGAGGTCGTTGGTCAGATATGACACCAATGACCACGGCCTCGTGCGTGACCAGGGGGACATCAGTGGAAGAGCTTCACCCCATGACAGAGAGGAGGCATTGACCTGTGGACTTGATCAGGTCGGACCCTGTCCAAGAGTTGGGTGGTAACTAAACGTCTTGCCACCATAAAGTAATCTTATCTTACTGTACGATCTTGGAGATATGACGTGCACGTACAGCTTCTAATCGATACCGGCCAATTACTTCTATGCTCGCTTGCAGCCTTAAGAGGAACGCCCTGTCACACATGCATGGGTCGCCCTCCCCCTTCCCAGCTTTGGACAACGCCATCTTCTTGAACCTCGTGGAAGCACAACGAAGACTCCCCGTGTTGACGTCTGTACAATGACGCTGGCCTCAATTGACGGGTCTTGGCCATACTGTGCCGCAGAGCAAAACTCGTACGAGTTATCTCTTCATAATATAACATGTACATATGCACAAACGAAAGTGATTCGAACATTACAGGACAAATAGTCTTGACCACCGTCCAAGACGGTCGAGTTCCGGGTGAGTGACTGATACGGGAAGGATGTCTTCACCTGGGGTGTCGACGGTGCTCATTCTTGACGAAGCCGACTGCTGGATGAGTTGTGCAGAGGCCCTTCCACAGTCCTTGCAGCCTTTCTCGAGTGGCTGATGCAGGACAGATCTTAGTCATCGAGTAGAACAGACTGATGGTGGACTAGGGAGCGTTGATAGTCCCTATGATGGACCAGCACCGCAGCCCGACGCGGAGGACAAGACTGAGCTTTTGAGGTGCATCTGTTACGTCGACATTAGGTGGAACCTAGGTCACCTGACTTCTCCATCAAGGACTTCTGTCATTGCATTAAAGGCAGCTGCCGTCCGCAGTGACCTGGGAGAGTCGAACATACACAGGTGTCTCATGCACGGGCCGGTACAAGATGCCTCCTCCAAGGAAGGCAAAGAAATCAGTGCCGCCAATAGGACTGATTGCTCCCACGACAGGGGCTTCATCGGGGCCCTCAAGAGGGCCAACTGCTCCACAGCTGCGAACATTGAGGGGTACACACTTCTGTGGGGCAATCCCGATCCATATTGCAATCATTTGTGTGCAATCATAATAATAGCACTCATTAGATGGCGCCTTGGACTGTGTCTACAAGGCCTGTGTAAGATGCACTCCACATCATGTGTCACCAGCTATTCTGCATTCTCTTTGATCACAACATGTACTTGTACTACACATGCGATTGGCATAGCGATCATTTTCTAAGGGCAATCACTCATGACTGCCGATCATGTGCTAGCAATAAGATCGGGCGATCAAAGAGACCAATCACCGATCAAATGATCGCCGATCAGTTGCTCACTGTTTAATGCCCTGTCTGAGCCAAATGTTTCTCAATGCAGCGTAGCAGAAGGGACTTCTGGTTCATTACGTTGTACCTTCAGCTGCTACCTCTGCAAAAAATGGTTCTTTTGCATCTTCACCAACCACTCTGCATTGGTCCACGAACAGGTGGAGTTCGTTCGCTCGCAAATAATCGCAACTGAGCAAATACCAACAAAGACATGACCTCTCCAAGCTCCACAGCTGGTTGAGGCCGTTTCTTGTTGAACAACGATCAGAATCCGGCGGTTGACGATCTCTTACCGACAAGAGTGAAGGGGTTCCTGATGCTGCAGTCCTGGAGAGTCGAGATTTTCGAAGGGAGTTGGAGGAAAACAGTCCCGGGCCCCGACAATGAGGAAGATAACATGGTCAGCTCCCAATCTCCCCCCAGAGGCTGCAACGTAGCTCAGTTTTCACGCCAGGAGGTGTAAAATCCAGATGGAAACAGGCAGTCTCCAATTTGGCCATGGTCAGATAGACCGTGATTCAATGAATCTTGATCGAACTCACCAATCACTTGGAGATTGAAGATCGCGGCACTGACGACAACATTTCACAACCTTCAAGTCCCTCGTGAGGACCTCTACATCCCGGCCAAGATTCGACTTCAACGGAGAGAAGAAGGCTTACGCGGCTCCGTACGTCATCCAGGAGCTGCTTGCTCAGCGAATCACTAAATTCATTAAACTCGCGGGAAGTGTATATCTGGTTTCTGGATATGAAGCGCGGCGTATTCATTCTGCGTGATCCTGTACGACGGTACGTCAATATGGTCAAGGTAAGGAGTTGGCACGGGAGGGAATGCCGCTTGACCGAGTCCTGACGCGAACTTGTCGTTCGCGAGGTACTGCTAGCTGGGACGCCATCAGGAACCCTTTCCCGAAGACGCTGAGGGTTTCTTCTGTGTACGCTCAGTACTTGAGCCGTGTTGTTTCGGCAACATTTATGAAGCTACAAAATACTTGTATTGATCAAACCTTGAATACAGACTTGCCAAACGTTAGGTGATGGCAGCATAATCCTCAATTGGAGTCTGTCGAAGAGGAGGAGGACGAATCGGTGGACATGACCTCCACGTCCTCCTGCTGTTGCTGTTGTGACCTCCCCTCGATGGGCACATGCGTGCCGTCCCTCACCATCAAACCCATCTCGCCGCCTTGCCAGGCAAACTGCTGCTGTTGCTGCTGTGGCGGCAGGGACATCATTTTCGTAGGCGAGTGCTGCTGGGGAGTGCCACTGCCGCTGCCAGCGGCACTCCCTCCATAGGGGGTGCCGGGGAAGTCCGCGGGCGAGTGGTGTCCCAGAGGGTGCATCATCCCAGGCCGGGGGAGGTGACTGCTTGTGCCAGCGTCTGGGCGTCCGAGGAAACCCTGGCGCATCTCCAAATCTGAAAGAAAGTGAGTGTTCCCGGCGAATGCATCGGAGAACTGCGTCGCCAAGCTCATCTCACCTGTGGGATAGGGTCTTCTGGTGTCACCCTGCTGCCAGTTGAGCGGCGCGCACACCGCATTGGACGCGCTGATCCTATGGCCATACTTGATCAGCTCCTCTGACGAGACTGGCAAAGATTGGGCTTTCTCTATGGCACCGAGCTTCTGCTTGGCGTGGTAGATGGACGTGGACTGAGCAGGACGAAGAAAGAATCACCAGCTACCCCTCAGACACTACTACCTTAGTCATAATGTTACCAGCAGGTGTTCTGCATCTTTGAATTGCTTCTGTAACTGGCGGATGCAGGCATCCTTCTTCTTGATGTCCTCCTGGACCCTCACTATCTGCTGCTCGATCTTGCCCTGCTCCTTGGCGAGCTGAAAGAGATGGACGCATTTTTTGATCATAGCCTCGACTTGCGACACCAGCACCATCCACACTCCTAGGACGCTTATTTGATGCCGCCTACCATGAGGGTGCTTTTGAGCTCTGAGTCCTTCTCGATGAGTAGCTCGATGAGCTCCTGGTGGTCTTTGCTGTTCAGCCGGCGGGGCTTGGGAGCGATCAGATTTTCCAGGAGCTCTCTGGAAGCAAGAACAAGCTACTGACTCGAGTTTGTCTTGCCTAAATAACTTTGCCTCCGACCTGCAGATCAGCTCCATGTCGTCGACGATGCTGAGGAGCGTCTCTCTCGTCGACGTGGAGAGTGACATGATGCGGAGGACTCGTTTGACGCCGTCCTACTCAGACGATTGCCCAGCGCCTCGATTGAGACAGCTGCAGGTAGCATAAACAGCAGCTTTGTCAGAGTTGCCATATGTCTGACGCGTGCAGGTTCCCTGCCATCGTCCCTTCCAGGTGGACCCCTGGCGACTGAGAGTGGACTGCCCCGCGGGCTACCAACAGGCCACTTACTACAGGGCCGAGAGGGACTTCTCCAGCAACGTGGACGAGTCCCTATACAACTTGGTTGATTACGACGGCACACAGTGAAGTAGGAAGTAGAAAAGGTCAGGCACAAGAAGTGTGATCAATCGGTTCGACGATCACACCGTATCTCCTTCCATTCGCCATCCTGACATGATTCATTCCCACTAGTCCAGGTTAAACTGGTATTCTGAGAGGTAAATGCCGTAGCTGGTGTCGATGGGACAAGATCACTGTTTCCCACTCCAGCGTCTGGTCGCGAACCGTCTTCTGCTGCCTCGTCCTCACCGGGAGCTACTTCCGTATGAATCTGTTCTGCGCCGTTGAAAAGGTCGTCCTTCTTCCTCCAGCCGTGCTGGTTTCTTCTGGCCCCTAGCAGGGTGTTAGCATTGGAGTCTGAGGAGGGGCAGAAACCACCGGGTTCGCAGTTGGGCCATTGCTGGTTCTCACGCAGTAAGGAAGAAGGTTAACTCGACAGGAACAAGGATGGACCGAAGAAACATTGAGAACATTTTCGTACATACTTCATCAATGAATGGGTCCCTGTGTACCTTCGCATGCAAAGAATGTCATATGTAGTTTTGAGCATACCAACTACGCTACCATGTCTATTGTGTTATATCTACTTATACACTGCACATATATGGCATTTACACATTGACTTACACATCATGACTGAGCTATGACCTGTTAAGAGCACGACACCCATACATTTACTGGGAAAGGAACTTTTTCATACAATGAATATGGTCACAAGAAACTTTATAGCAAAAAGTGAGCTTGTGTAGAGATCACTTTGGATGATTTCATTTCTCACTATGTCGCTACTTCCCCATCCTGCTGCAAGGGAATGCACAAGTTATAGCTCTCCGCACAACACTGCTGATCCAATGGATATTGTTAGTGACAAGTGAGCACCCTGCGTTATTTAGCATCTTCACAATATAATGCAACAATAGAACATCACATGGTTCTGAAGCATGGGTATGAAAAACCGGATTGAAGGGAGCAGATGGATACCTGAAAGTACCTTAAAGTGTATTGGTTACAAGGAACCAGATGGCTATCTTAAAGTGCCTTAAGGTGTGTTAGTTGTACGGTGTTGGTTGTATACCAAACCTGATGGATATCTTAAAGTGCCATAAAGTGTGTTAATCCTAAGGCATCGGACGGAGAAATGAGTTATATATGAAAGCATCTTAAAGTGTATACCTAAGAGCAAAGCGCGCATGTACTCTGTATGAAGGAAACCAAGACCAATTATTATAGTGTGATAATTGTTGTACCACAACTGTGATTACTGCACATCCAGTGGGGAAGAGAGTTGCAGCTGTCAACCTGTACCATGCAATACAAATCTGACATTTAAGTCAAAGAGGTTCCCACAACATCAGCTCTTCGCTCAACATGGCTTTGCTCAGCAGATCAGCTGAGCACAACTCAATTTGGGTTTACAATATAGCAGCCTCAGCTTGCTGTTCACACCTCACCGGCTCCACACATGACTCCAACACACTTAAAGTCCATGAAAACAATGGTAAGAACATCCTTACTACTATTCAATCAGTCACAGAGTCAACTTGTTCAGTCAATTTGCTGACTGATTAGGCAATTTGCATATGGAATAGGCAGTTAACCAAGTCTCCAGTCAGGGCACATTGACTTTGTCATTTATCAAATTGCTAGTGCCAGTGACTACCCATGGTCGTACACTTACTAGGATGTCTCATCTTGTATGCCACAACACCTTACCTTACTACCTTCCCAGAGTCAGCAGTCTTGCCAT
>JAAUXU010056695.1_pt1 | contig 22594 bp, 21 predicted proteins | sample 7278151 | NCBI WGS metagenome assembly JAAUXU01 (sample SAMN14350113, study PRJNA611818) | marine sediment metagenome | isolation source: surface marine sediment (1.8m) | place: French Polynesia: Moorea | collected 2018-08 | reverse complement strand
TAAGCCAGTTCCATCAACTTTTACTGTCTCAGAATGCCAAAATTCAAGCCTCTTCCTCTCTCTTCAGCTGGTTGCCTCTTGAGCACTATAGCGCCAAAATGGGCAGCCACAACCTCTGTACTCAACATTGTGCCCAAGCATCTCATCTGCACGTTCACATCAAAATTCCACCTCAGCACATTCTAGAATAGTGTATGCAGTCAGGCCATCCCAGCGGAAATTACTTACGGATGGGACTGCGTTGCCGTCACTATGCGCTACCTTCTGATATCAGATCGACGAGGAAAGTATTCAAACGGTGATATCACAGTAATGTTTAATTTGCATGCATAGTAAGATTCTCTCAGTGAACATTCACCAACAAACGATGAGAGAAAGTCCGGGACAACCGGGGGTTGCTCTGAGATGTTACATGAATCAGCTCTGATTTGGGGAGCTCCCAGAGTCTTCGTACAGCACTAAATGGCAGTCATTCACCCCTACCACCTGGACGCCGTCGCCGACAGCAACTGACGCTACGTCGACGACATCGCTGACGCCAACTCGCACTGCGTCTGTGGACCCATGTGAGTACACCGAGCCAGCATTGCGCTCCCCTATGGGATATAACGGCCCTACACATTGGCCAAGGTGGGTAAAATCTTAGGATCCGGTAAGGCGTGCCCCAGGGGCGCGGTACGAGAGCACTTGGATCTCATACATGATGCAGGGGTCGACCAAGAGGGAAAAGTTGACCCTTGAAGAAAAGGACTCTTACAACATAGGCACATGTGGTACCTGCTCGGCCAATTCCACGACGAACACATCTAAGGCAAAGTACCAATCCTTGAACATGTATATGCGGAGCCTGATGAAGTTTCAAAGAAAGTTACTTGAAAGTTGAAAAAAAAGTACATTAACAGCTAGCTGTTAGGCTCATGAGTACCTTCAAAACGGATGCAAAAACAGGATATTCAAGAGCAGAATCATATTAATATTTTCTCCCACAGTCGCTACGCAAGTGTACACAGTGCGTTTGTATGTGACGTAGCCGTCTGTTTGTAGCAGTGCACTTATGCCCAGCAGATGGCACTGTAGATAGCAGAACGTGGTGAGCACCCCGAACATGATGGCAATGTAATCTTCAAAGTGCTGGCGCATCACAGGTGCCTGAGAGAAATCTTTACCTATGTTATTAACCCTGGCAGTTTGTTGTGCCACGGACTTCTTTCAGGCGCCCCCGACCAGAACAATTGTAGCGTAAGTAAGTTCCTTATGTACGTCCATAAACGTATAATGGAGTTGCTCTTGCAGACCCACGTTACTGTTCATGCGTGTAGTCCTAAAGAGTCCTCCCAGAATCAGCTTCTTCCAGGCTCTGATACTTATAGTTCATTTTTGCAAAGCGGGCTGGCTTTTTTTGCATTGCCGTACGTAAGCTGATGAAATGTGAAGCCTTCCGCAGATCATTTTCTTACTTTGAAGTCGGGCTCATGAAAAGCTGGATCGTGGGCACATTCGATTAAAAAGAGAGAGTCTTCTGTTGTCCCTTATATGTACGTGCATCCTGCTACATAAGTGGACTTGAACATGAGCAAAAATGGGTGCACTTGAATAGAGATGTGCCTGCGGGTGCGCTTGCCCGAGCGGATCTCAGGCAAACAAGTCAGGGTCATTCTTGACTGGGTGGCGAAAGTCTGACTCTTGGTGGAGTCGTGGAAAATCCTTCGTGGGAGGAGTATGGCTAAAGCCGTTCTAGGAAGAAGAAGGTGCTTGAGGAAAGTGCCAGCAAAGCTTCGAAGAAAAGATTCCAATTTTGCTTTGTGCGTGAAACCGCCTACAGAAGGCACTTCTCTTCTAAACTCGTGAGGAGAAATAAGCAAAGAGGCAGAGGGATCGTGCTGGAGTCGATTCGAGTTCAGGTACTCGGCTTAGCAGATGCACGAGGCTTCTCCCTGGGGACTGTGGCAGCCCGTGAGTCGTGTGTGTGGCAGCCCTGCCCAGCGGACGTCACTCACGGCCGTCTGGACGAGCACGGCACAAAAGTGTCCGTGCTTACGCGCCTTCAACAAGTCCGCTCGGGCCCACCAGGCAGTGTAATCGAGTGTGTACACACAAAGCTGTATGAATGTGGGCAAAGCGCTCTGATTCCCCTCATCTGACTCCCTCTTTCTTCACTCACCGCCCCAGTGAGTTCGTGCGCCTGCAGCGACTGACGCTTTGGAGCGAGAGAGATTCACCTGTGAAAGGCCCACCCTGGTGGGCCTGAGATAGGCCCGTCAGTGCTGTGAATCATGCAGACGACCAAGATTTCATCTGAACTGAAAACGTCAACATCTGCCCATCTGCCAGTCCGGCCAAGAGTGGAGCAGAGATAGTTCCTGTATGTATTTGCTGCAAAATCCCCCCCCCCCTGTGCGTGTGCACGTGGAAGTGCCTCTTCTCTCTGTGCCTTTCCCACTTGGAGGAGAGAAAGTGACAAACAAGGACGCTTCCTCGGCTCGTTGAGGCACTCGTTACTCGGGTGAAAGACTGAAAGCCCATTACTTAAAGGCGCACATAAATTCTTGCTCGCTCTCCGCCAAGGCCGACAGCGAGGAGAACTTGGTCTTGTGCGAGTGACCAGTTTATTGTCGGACGGGACTCACTTCTTGACCTCCCTCCGCAACGGCTGCAGGTGCAGTTTTGCCTAAAAATCCGGCCTCGGAGGCTGGCGAGAGAAAGAAAGAAGCTTTTCCTTCTCAACGGTCCTTTCTCGATCGTTGCTTTTTCAGTTGAACGGCTAATCTTTGGCTTTCCTGACTTCTCTTCCACTCCTACCCGAGACTTTTTTTTTAATTTTCCGATTGTTCTCTGCCCGTTTCATTTCCTCCCTGCTGATTGTTGCTTTCGGTTTCCTTCTCGGCGGCGTCCTTGTTGTCGTTCTTGTTGTTCTTGTTGTCTATGTGGCAGAAGGACCACGCATGTGTTTCGCCTCCCTGCAGAAAAAGTTTTCTGCGAAAAGGCCGCGCTTTCGCTGCTTTGTTCTTGCCTACCCGAGAGGAAGAAGATGAGGCAGAAATGACACTTTTTTCAGCGCCTGGGCTTCGTCACGGTGCGCACTGCTTCATAAATTATCACGCGGGCTCGCCAGTGGCAAGTGACGCAACTTTCCTAGATTGGACTAACTTGCCGTTAACTTATGTAAGTTAATATATCACATTTGTCCGAGTGGAGCGAGCACGAAATGGCCGGAGAAGAGGGTGCGTCAGAAATATTGTCTGATGGAGGCGTAAAGAAAGGGCGAGTTGGCAATGGGCCCCCAAAGACAGGTGGTTGGTTGCCAGGGGCTTGAGCGGTGACATGGGTGGGTGGCGGTGCCACCGCTACTACACTCACGAGGCACATTAATGTCTTTAAAAGCTGGGCAAGTTGACAGGTTGCCTTTCCCTGGCCCAAGGTCAGGGTTGCCACCTTCTGGTGGACATGTGTGACAGGGGGACGCTGTAGGAGTCTTTTAAGCAGTCGCCACACTAGTGAATGTGACCAGTGAAAGACAGCAGGCACGATCTCGCAGCCGTCAAGAGGCCAAGTCATCGAACAATAAACTGATCGAGTAGGACTCTGTGTACGTGTGTTTGCCAGAGGAAATCGGGCTGTTCTCTGCTAGAGCATTAGCAAAAGGCCTCGTTCCACATCTTCCATAGGTCATATAAAACTATTTTTAAACGCGCATGCACAACAGTTAAAGTCCGCGGAATGAACCTTTAATGTTGCTTCGCGTACAAGACGTTCATGGCCCGACAATTGGCCCAGGATCAGAACGAGGTCGAAATTATGAAGTTGCTTTTGGGGTCCAAGCACAACACGTTGTCGTGTTGCAAAGTGCTGCCGTCAATAACTTGAGACAAAAATGCTGCCTGACACTGCCTGGGCAGCCAGGCCAGCCCAGCCTGTCAGGTCTTTTATTACCGGCGGATTGCGGCAGAGTTTGATGCTGGCAGCGTCATCATTGGCAGTGTGCTGTTCCGGCAGCGTCGTTGCTGGCAGTGCTTAATCCCGGCACTATTTCTAGCTAGCACTACGTTAGAGGCTGCATTTTTGCAGCAGCCCTTCTGGCTTTCTTGTCAACCTCTATGGCCTCGCCTACCACGCTAACGGGGAGTCCTCCAAATCCGCGCGATCTGCCAGGAGATCAAACAGGAGAATTCTGCGTGTGCGCCTCAGCCAAAAAGAGGGTAGGAGAAGTGTCAGAGGAAGGGTTAGGTGGAAGTTCCCGAGGCAGCGCAGTCACGTGCACTGCACTCTTTGCTGAGGCAGATTCGTCATCTCTTAACTTTTCTTTCCCTCCTCTTTGTTCGTCGGTGTCTCGTCTACAACCACCATGAAATTTGATTCAGATTTCCTTGAGTGTTACGAATGAGTGAGACGAAGAGCCGAGCAACTCCTCTGACCCACAAAAAGTCCGACGACTGAAGTGTTATGACTTCCTTATCATGACTTCCCATCCTAATCATGCTACGAGGGTGCGAAGAGACGCGATCCTCCTGCTCTCTGTACACACACGAGAGCTCGCACTCGTCACATGTGGTCTCTATGATGCAGGTGACCAATCTGCTGACGGTCGAATCTGGCCAGGGGTTTGGGCCGCAACAGCTCCGACGACAAGGTGTAAATTACACTCGCGCGTGATGTGGAGCTTCAGGCAGAGCGTTGGCCTGGAATTGGGACTCTGGCTGCTGTTCCGGTTGTGGCAACAGAACGTCTGTCCCTCCATCTTTGTCCAATTGCAGTTTCTCGGCATGTCCGACGCGGCCCAGAACACCGGAAAGAGGCGCTCCAGCCGCACTGGCCACGGAACTGCGCTCTCCACCACTTAAAAAGCTATCTTTTTGTCACTGCTGATACTAATAAGTATCAATCGATTCTTCTTTTTCTCTCTCGCTTTCTCTCCGGCCTTTTAACGCGTCGCTCGCCGTTCAAGCTCCTCTCTTTTAAGAGCGCGATGATTGAAAAAAGAAAGAAAAAATGAGCAACAGTGAGCGGCCGTGGCGGCGACGGCGAAGGCTACGACGACAGCGACGGCAGCGACGGCGACGACGGCGACGGCGACGACGGCGACGGCGACGGCGACGGCGACGACGGCGACGACGGCGACGACGGCGACGACGACGACGGGCGCCAGTTCTCCTAGAGATTCTCGCCAGTGTCACTTGAAGCAAAGTTGCTGCCAGTAGAGTGAGAAGCAACAGAAGAAGCACCAGACGCAGATGGAGATGGAGAAGAAGAGGAAACCTGGTCTGACAGTCGCCTCCCCCTGGAGGACGTTGCTGCTTGTCCTCTGCGTCGTCGCTGTCTTCTTGCAAAAGGGAGCAGATGGGACAAACGTGAGTGGTGCCAGTAATTAATTGATCCCGTCCCTAATTTGGGCTCATTTGGAGCGCAGGAGCATTGAGGAAATTGGAACTCGTCCAGGGAAGTCATTGAGGCAGAATCTTTGTCTGTTCGCTCAAACATGACGCAAAGTCTGCCCAACTTCTCGTCTCCTCCAATTATGATAGCGATGTAAGAAAGTCATTACTTTGGAAAGCATCTTGGGCGATGCATCATTATCCTGAATCCGTCTTGGCCAATACACATTGGCGAAAGTTCTGCTGGAGAAGATCAGTTGGAAAAGTTGTCTGTCCTTCATTCTACGCTGCATATTCGATCCTAGACAAGAGAAAAGTTCTGCTGGGCGACGATGAAGGAAGAAGTAGATGATGCTTCCTCAATCCATAATGGGATCTCATTTTCAAGTTTTATGGTTCCAGTCGCCGTCATTAAAAATTGAAAGAGCTTTTTTCTCAGACGTGTCGGAGGCTACAGGGTGTGGCAAAAAAGTGGTTGTCCCCTTGCCTGCCTGGTGCCGGGCACTTCTTTTTCAATTTCTTTGTCTCCTTTAACGGAAGGTTCCTGGGGATTCTAGCACCAACTTTTGTTTACAAACACTCAGGATGAGCTAAACTCTAATCATCAGGGAGCCCCACCAAAGGACGAGGGGCTTCTAAGGACCTGCAATGTTGGCAGAAGGCATCGCTTTGGGAGATGCCCACATATAACTGAGACGCAACTAGGCCCCAGCTCCGTAGTTTCTACTCACATCAAGGCATAACTTCACCAAGGTCAATTCAATGGTCTTGACCAGGGGGCCTCAAGAATGGCATGCAGTCAGTCGACCATCTTGTCAGTCATTCAGGATCTCCATTTGCTCTCACCACTGACAGAAGCTGAAATGTACCTTTCACCACCACTTGGGGGAGGTGGAATGAAAAGACCTTTTTGCAGCAGACGCAGACTCGGAGGCATCTTTCATGTGGCTTCAAACAAGCTTATCTCCTTTCTCAAGTTGTTGTTGTAAGGAAGAGGACTCACGGCGGCTGCAGTGGAGGACGGACGAGTATTGTCTCAAGAAGCTCACTTTCAACATCTGTTCCATCTCCAACGACCAGGTCAATGACAGAGGGATCAACAGCGGTGGCGTCTTCGGCCTCACTTTCTCTCTGTGCAGGTCACACTTACATGGCTCCAGCCAGGTCAGGCGGGCTGACCCATCACCGTCACACACCTGGTGGTCCCGGCCTGCCACACCTTGCCGCTGCAGCCCGGGGAGCTTTTCTGCCCAAGCTGATGCTGTCTCTCTTAAGTGTGAACAAGATGAAGGAAGACAAACACTGTCTCAATAGACAGAAGCGTAGCTTTCCTTTTCAAGTGGGCCCGCACTCCCTGTTTGGCACGTTGTAAAGCCTTGACCAATTCTTCAAGACAGGCGTGCTCTTTCTGGGCGTCGACCTGTCAGACACCGACCACGATTCACTGGACTCCATTTGACTGGACTAAGTGCGGTGGCGGTGGCTGGACAGAGCAATTGGCTGATGCTCACTCCCTCCTACTCTGCCACACGTCATTCGACCTGTTCTGCGACGCCATCTCCGCCGTGCCAATGGCCTTTCTCGACTCTCCAGCGTCGATTCGCGTCCTCAGCAGGAAGACAGACTCCTCCTGGTTTCAACTCATCCTCTGCCTTGATGACTCCTCGAGTGACAGCAGCAGAGCTGACGAGTCTGATGAACCGTTCGGTCGTCGAGCGTCTGGTCGGGACTGAAAGCGGACCCGTTTTGCTGCCTCACACTGTTTGGGGACGTCAGTGTAAACTTCTTCATACTGCTGAAGACGAAAAGAGGGCTGGAATGGATGCTGTCTCTCACCTAAGGCGAAATGTTTGTCTGCCTCAGAACGATTGCTGGAAAAGCATCTTTCACGGGATTAGGAGAGGCGGAAGCCTAATTGGATCCAATTCAACTCGACAGATTACGGCTCAAACTTTGAACTCTTCTCACTGTGGCATTTTTTTACCTGCTTCGAACGAGCCCTGGCTGGCGATATCAGTACTCGGGACTGGCGTGCCCATGGGAGATTGAGAGAAGCAGCTGCCCCTGATATCCAGGAGTCTTCTTTTCCTTCCTGCACCCCATCTTTTCAATGTCAATGGACAAATCTCAACCGGAGGTGTAGGTGGCCATTGGAAAGGTAATGAGGTGGTGATATCACGCAGCTCTGACCCTGGGTCGTTTCAGCACGGACTCTCAAAAGAAAGGCGCACAGAGAGAGCTGTAAGATGAATAAAGCTTTCAGGAAAATAATTTTTCCACGGCCTAGGGAGTCTTCGTGTACGCTGGCGCATGTTGGTGAGGGCAGATGTGAAGCGTAAGTACAGTAGACTCCGCTTACATTGACAGCCGGGGGATTTTGCTGTTATAGTAAAGAGATGACACTGCAGAATATACTCCGCATACAGTGACAGGTCTGCACGGAGGTGTCACTGTAAGCGGAGTCCGCTGTGTTCCCACATACCAGGAAACATTTGCTCACAATGGCTTGTTATTATAATTGAATCGGACGCGTTTTCTTCTTTTCATGCAAAGCTTACTAAGTTCCAATGGGAAGTGTCTAGGATTTACAGTGGCTCAGTTAACCATTCACGAGTTCTTTCCTAAAGATTAAAGGTGGATTTGGGTCTCTCCGCTGTCTTTGTTGAGTGCTCTACTTGCGAGAGCAAATTTCCAGGACCTGGAGCTGCTCTCTTAAGGGCAGCTCACTCACTTTTCCGGAGTAAGTTGATACCGTCTGGCACAAACAACAGCTTTTTTCGTGGCTGTCCAACTTAACATAAACCTAACCTAACTCTGGGAATGCTTGTGCTGCTTCATACGTTCAAGCCATCTCTTGGTTGTTGACATTGGAGGCCGGCAACAGGGGCATCCCACGCCCCCAGTATTCAGTCTTGATGCGTCATGCAGCAGTCAAGTTAAAAAAGGTCCGTGAAATTAACCTTTAAAAGTGTGCACACGCGAGTCCAACCTCTCCGTCAGCAGACTCAGTTAGTTTTGGCAAGGATTCATTTGTCACTTCTTGGCCCCATCTTGGACTGAACTCCTGGTCACGTTGACAGTTGCTTGTCACCTCGCAAAAGGTGCCTCAAATATGTCCCTCGTCAATATCTCACCTTTGGAGTCACCTGTTCTGTCGGATCCAAGTCAGGTGAAACACATCGCATGAGGAGTTGGTGGTGGTTTCGTTGTCATAGCCAAGAGGGTGACGTCGAGTCAGGTCAGGCTGCCAGGTTCGGTCAGCCCGGCTGACCCGGCTTGCCGGAGGGCGCCATCGTCACTGTGGAGGACAAGCGCCACGCAGAGCACGACCAGGGTGCGGAAGTGATTGCTATAAAACTTGGCAAGGTACACGTGCGGGAGTCCCCTGTAGAGTGACGTAGGGGAAGGTCTCGCCCTCGACGCTGCCCTCCTTTGCGGACCGGGATTAAAATGGGGTCCGTCATCCCTTTTCACCTCTCACTTGCCCTCTTTCTCCCCAGAGCTGCCAGATACTTTAAGGCGCATCCTGACAAACCCTTGATGAAACCAAGCTATTTAATATACAGAGTTGGTCACAACGATTGCACCAGGTACGGTTTGTTTTAACTTTGCAAAATCGCATTTCGTGCAACTATCATGACCAACTCTGTGAAGCAGCTGTCAAGTTCGCATTGCTAAATAATCCTGGGACATGGAGGCCGCAGGCCCATCATGCAGACCCGACATGTTAAGTAGAAAGCATATGTGGATTATGAAAGTGATATTAAACCAGAAGAGTAATGTGTGGAGTTAGAGGCCGGAGGCCCTTCAGCCAGACTGGGCCTGACTCCAGCAAGCCGAAGCCACAGAGTGAGGGAAGCGAGTTTTTCACCGGTTTTTACGGCAAAAGGGGGGGGGGGAGGGAGGAAAAATCACTTGTTAGCTGGTCAAGTGGCATCTGAGGGGTTCGGGCTAAAAAAGAAAAAGCCGGACTTCCCTGAAAATAAATATGAATACTGGTGGCAGATTTTTCACCTCCGTTCACTGGATGTGCAAGACATCTATTATGCAGTCTACGGTGTTGTTAGAAATTTGTGCCTAGAAATTCTGTTATACTTTTAACAACCAACTAAGTAGAATGGGTTCTAATCGTTCGTACGAACGACAGGCTAGATTTTTGTTTGAAATGACCAGCATTAACCCGAATAACAGCCTTCAGTTGGCTTTTAAAAGCCTTGCAGGCAGCACTCACAGTCTCCTGAGGGATCTTGGCCCTCTCTTTTCACAAGGGAGGCATTCAGAGCTTCGGGATTGTAGCGGTGCTTCATGCTGACCTGACTCTCCAAAATACACCACAATCTAAAATCAAGAGGCTTGCGATAGATTGAGTGAGATCTGGTGATGAGGGTGGCCACTCTGTCTCTCCAGCGTGGATGGCAAATGCTGCTTCAGCCCCATCTGGGTTGAGTTGGACACGTGTGTTGGCCCCCGGAAGCCGTATCTCCGAATGCCGAGTGAAGAAGGACGGCATCCAGGACTTCCTTTTGATGTATATCATGTCCACCTTGACCCCTGGCTCTATGTTAGCCAGAAATGGATCTGGACTTCCCAGAGATATACCACGCCATGATTCTCACTGGCTTCAACTCCTCCGCAACTTGGAATAACTGCTCTCAGGGTCCATGGCAAGAAGTATGTCATTGTTATTACTTAAAGTTGCCTGGGCCATGAAAACTTTCTCGTCTGAGAACACCAGGGTCAGCAGCATCTAGCTTTCTGAGAAGAGCTCTGCTCTGTGCAAGTCTCTCCGGCACTCTGGAAGCACTGAGAAACTGTTGCCCTCGATAGAAGCAGGAGTTCATGTTAGGGTCATTCCTCACCACATCCCACATGGTGGTAAAGCCCACCTTGGCCCCCTCAGCCATGTTCTAATTGGATCTCGTGGGGTTTCTACTGATCTTTTTCTGTGAAGCCCTGAGGAGCTATGGTGTACGCGTTGTTTGATTTTTGGTATCATCATTTACAAAAAAGTTGTTGTCAGAGTTTCTCATCTCATATTGTGCAAATTTGGTCAATTTATCTCGCATCCTCGCAAAACTCGAGCGTTTTTTATCCAGGAAATGATAATACGACTCTGTGCTGACATATGCATTAGGCTAGGTCAAAAGGGGGTCAACTTTGGAAATTCACTGACGGCAGCTGGGGGTTGTTACATGGGCTCAAGAAATGAAGATGTAGTCAAATACTTTTGAAAAAAAAATTGTGTTTACCTCTGCCCAACTTGATTTGAAATTTATGTAGTAAGCTACTGTAGTAAATTTGCGGTGAAAGTAGATTTCAGCTCTGGTGGCTGTCGGAAGCTGCCAAACTGGGTGAAAATCACTCACCAAAATGCTGACGTGCTCCAGTTGGTCAGAAATATATTTTACAGCAAGTCCTGAGGAAAAAACTTTTAACTTATTTTACAGTATTATGTAACTTTATATGCATTTGGGCATAGCTAAAACTCCTTTTTTTTCACTTTCATTTGACTACAAAGTCTTCAAATGTAGGTGGTGACAAATTTTGGGCACCCAGGAGGAATTCCAATTTTTGACCTATCCTAATATGCATGTTCATTAAAGGCTTGTTCAGGAAGGTCTTTTTCAGCAAAATGCTCTCGGTTCGGCTGGGCCCAAACATTATAATTTCACCAAGTAGTATCAGCAAGGCTATTTGCTCTGACTGTGTCTCGAAGTGTCGTCAAACAAAGTCAGTTTAACAATGCAAAAAGAACAAAAGCGGGAAGAACAAACAATTTGTTCCAGTCTGCGCTTGGGGACAACGTTCTTTTCAGCTCTTGCCTTCAAACATCAATTTTTTGTTTGTTTCGTCCATAGGCTTATTTAACATTACACCATCACCACCCAACTTTCACTGCAAAGTGCCCACGGTAAAACATAATTTTCGAAGCGAGACTTGTCCCAGCTATAGCTATGACAAGCGACCCCCCAAAGTACCTGAAATATATTGACATATTCGAGCATAGGCTACATGATATATATAGTATCTATCATGTAGTCTAGGGCAATCCACATAAGTAGGCATGTTGTAGCACGCATAATGAATATCACCCACACATCTTGTAAGCGAAAGTTTAAAAGTCAGTAATATTTAGATTTTCTCCGAAAAAGCAAAGCTTAAGTAGACTCCAGATATTGCACGCATTTGCTTGGAGCAGCGTGGTTGTCATTTCAAGTCATATTCATGGGTCGAAGGACCAGCACTAACATGCGCAATTCAGGGCTTTCAAGTGGTCTCTAAATGTATACATATGTATATGTACACACATATGCAGACGTACACGTGCATGCACATTCATATGTATATATGGAGAGACGTAATTCCTGGACCACTTGAAAGCCCTGAATAGGACATGTTAGCCTATGAATATGACTTGAGCTTGACGTGTTGCTCCAACCAAACATATAGTTATTGTCCCGAGTACTGTTCCTTCCACAAGATCACCAGCAACTTTTCAGTGACAAACAGTCAGTCTAAGTTGATTTATTTGCTCCGTGAGGACTTTTATCATGATTTGATCACTTCACCTCCACTCATAAACCGTTCAGTTGTCCACTGTTGAGCTAAAATCTGTAGACGACGCATTTTGCATATGCCCGTGATATCTGCAGAGCAGCAAGTTGGCATCTCACAAGCATCAGCACTTGAGGCTTGGCTATTGACTCTTCTGCGGTGTTTGGTGTATTTACAAATAGGTACGAATGACTCTGGGACTCAAGATCCTGAGATTGGTGTCTACATCTGAGCCCACCAGATGATCTGTTACACAGATATGTTAAGCATCTGTCTTGAGCATTCAGCATCAGCTGCCTTGACGTGAAGCTATTGTTGACATACCTGTGACTCTGACAATAAGGTAGGAAAGTACAAGTTTTCTGCTAATGAAAAGCAAGTTACTTATTAAATGTCTGGTTGAGGAAGTCGGTTGTTGTCCATGGAATTTGCCACCACATGAAGCACTATAAGAGGAAACGAGTTATCTGGAGATTTTGGTCCAAAATACAGTAGCGTCATGACAAAAAACCTAACCCTTATACCTCCTTGACCTCTGGGATGAGATGGCCACAGAGTCAAGGTCTCAACTAGGTCGTGAGATATCCTGCACTCTGTGATTAGCAGATACAGTGGAAGCTGCATTATAGCGGCACCTTCAGGCAGGGCAGGGCCAGAAATGCCAATGTCACGAGGGGCTTAGAGAGACACCAAAAATTGTTTCGTCTGCAGATTGAATGTTGGGATGAAGCTTTTATTCTTGTAGGTATCGCAAGGAATTTTAGGCACTGACCATGCAAGTACCGATTGCACAAGCATGTGCATGTCATTTTTAGCAAATTTCTTCATGCTGCATGAGCTCGGAGACAATTCTCGCATTAAGTCTAGTCGACGCATGCTTCAACCTGTGCCATAGCATTAAACTTGCAGTACAAATACTGCAAGGTTCAACAAAGATAAAGCAAGATGTCTGAGCCCTGGCAAACAGTTGTCATGCGCATTGTGGCAGGTTGTTGAGCGTGACAAGGTCACTGGCACAAGTTTTGTCACAAAAGTCCCATATCCAATTCATCAAAATTAACACCTATCAGCTCATTCTTCACTCCCAAAACATGCAGAAAACACACACATCTGTTGTCTGAGCACGCCCCCAAAAGCCATGAGTGGATTTCAACAGCTACTCGATGAATGACTAACTGTGACCTCCCGGTCACACGTGCAATCTATAGACGAAACAATTTTTGGTGTCTCTCTGGGCCTCTAGTGACATTGGCATTTCTGGCCTGTCCGGCCTGAGGGTGCCGGTGTAATACACTGTCTGGAAGGCAGAAGGATATGCAAAACGAGTTGGGCACCCGGTACGATGAGGGGGACACAATTCAGGGGAGTTAGGACACACAGTTCTGGTGGCAGAATGCAAGAGTGAGTTACGGTGAGATTCAGAAAAACCTCAGTAACTTCAATATGAAGCAATTTAGTGAACTTCAATATGCAGCAATTTAGTGAACTTCAAAATGCAGCAATTTAGTGAACTTCAATATGCAGCAATTTAGTGAACTTCAATATGCAGCAATTTAGTGAACTTCAATATGCAGCAATTTAGTGAACTTCAATATGTAGCAATTTAGTGAACTTCAATATGTAGCAATTTAGTGAACTTCAATATGTTCAAAGAACAATTTAGTGCTCCCATATGAAGCAGGTCAGTTTTGTTTAGGAGGCCTCTCTGTCATTCAGAGTCATCATTCATCTCTCTCAAACTTTCCAGACGATCAGTAAAGGTCCTATTGGGCTTTCAAAAAGTGTATAGAAACTTTGAGTACTCACTGTTTGTAACAACCAGCGCGAATACTGTGTGCCGAGAGGATTTAGGAGGAGATTTGCAACTCATTTTGAGAGCGGAAAACGACACGCCAGAGTTGTGAGTGCGTAGGTACATCGGTGCATGGAGCAAGGTCGATGTGTGTGACAGACCTTCTTTTGAGTCCAGCCGACACCTGGAGAAATTTGCCTGGGAGCCACAGCGTAGCCGCGTCGTTAGACTTCGGGACCGCGCACACGTCGAGGGTTTCGCACCCGTTGGGGCGTGAGTAAAGGGACATGGACCAGACGGAAAGGCAAGAAAAAAAGAGCTGCGAGTGAGTGAGCGCAAATGTTTACAGCGAACGGCCGCGAGGTCTGTTGTTGCCCAAGCTGTTGTTGCTGTTGCCCAAGCTGCTGTTGCTGCTGCTGCTGTTGCTTCTGCGCTCTCTACAGACGTTTGGTATTTGGCGCGAACTGCGCCAAGATTGTGGCGAGCCTATTTGGACAGGGCTTTAGTTCCTATCCTTCGTATTGGGGTCGACGTCTCTGGACTCAGGAAAAGCGCATTTTTTTTCCTACGCTGTCGCAGTCTCCGTCGAAGGAAGTTAATTACACTTTATCAGGCCCTGGAGATGGACGAGTGTTTTTACTCACGTCCACGAAGATAGCCGAGCTCTCGTCGGACAACGGCGACGCTGACGACGTCGACCGTTCGACTGCCCGCAGAGTCGTCGTTGATAAGGCTGACTCGAAGTGCAGATATCCATCGGAGCTGCTTTGCTTCACGTCCATACCTCTAAGAAGAAAGCGGGGTGACAAGAGAGACTTTCCAGCGACGAGAGCGAATTCTTATGAGCACTTGCCTAATTTTGGGCTTAAGCAGTGGGATGAAGACGGGATCTTCTCATTGCAGAGCGCAGAGCAGCCATTTTTCCTTATCTGGCACCGCATAAAGACAAGATGAGGGACGCCAACACCTTCCTTACAGCCAGCAACGACAGCAGCAGCAACAACGTCTGCGGCTGGCCTTTCCTCACTGCATGACGAGAGCTCGAATGTCCTCTATATCAAATGCTCTTCTTGCCTTCAGGTCACAATTTCCGGCGAGGAAATTTCCAACAGCAGCAGCCACAGCAACCGAGACCCAAACCTGAACTGCGGGCCCGGGGCCGAGGCGGAGGCGAGGGAGAGGATCGCCTCCTGCAGCTTCTGGATGGAGGGAGTCCTGCTGTGCATCACTGGTGAGACCTTTACCACAGTCACGTACTGAGTCGGATTCAATGAGAATGTCAGAAAGTAGCGTCTGATTTGTGAATGCCGTAGCTTTTCCGAAGCTCAACGCTGCATTGCTGGCAGGGACTGGGCGACCGTGCAGACGTTCACCGCTTAAGACGAGCCACTTGGCCGACGTCGTCGTGAACTCCTGAAAGACTTGACCCACTTCTTGACAACGCCAGAACTTCTGGCTGGATTGAGCCGCAAGAGTAGTCCACTCCTCTAGGAAATGCTCAGATTGTCCCTGCAGACCAAAGAAAGAAGTATCTTTGCTCTAGGCCCACTGGTTGTTTTCACCAAATTGACGTTTACCCAGTGTGCTTAGCCTTAAGCGTGCACGTCTGTGTCCAAGTCGCGGGATAAAAGACCCTTGAAGCATATTTGACCCGCATTTTTACATGTCTACCAGCTACATTGCGTGATAACATAAGCGAGCCCATGCATGAGACCCGTTGTGCTTTCTGAGGCTTTTTTTCACTTCTCATGTAGATATCCTGACAACGGTGTAGCAGCAGAGAATGTGCAGCGCAGAATTCCTCTCACTTTAACAATGGCAATTGTATTTTTGAATGTGGCAGACATGTGGAACTTAGTAAACATTTGCGTAAGACATTCTTTACATTGACTCGCTCCCTGCAGCTGAGCTGCCAATGCCTGACTTGTGACGCGTCTAACACTGATTCCACCTTTTTGTCTCCCGCTTGAAGGCCTCTTCGGATTATTTGGCAACATAATGAGGAAAGACGCGAGCCAGAGAGACAGAGAGAGGCCAGATGATGCCTCTACATTATTCATACGATCCGACTCAAGTGCCAAGCTTTACCACGGCTTACCTGTACGTGACAATACCTTTAATGAACGGGAAAACCAACACGCTAATACGAGATCTGAGCAAATATTGGTAGGCGACGATAGGCAAGCGGGTGGCCGGACGGGCAGGCCGGCAGGCCGGCAGGCCCAGGAGGCATGAAGGCCTTCAGGCAGCCCAGGCACCAACCTTTGCTTAAGCGCGCGAATGCTGGAGGAGGACTCTGACTTGGTGAGGTGCTTCGGGCTGAATCGGGTGTCGGGCCGGGCTATATTGCTGTAGTTAAAAACTGAGTCTTGGGCTCAGTCGGGCTACCCAGAACCCATAGGGCGGAGAGGAAAGGGCCAGGTGGAGGATGAAAAGAATATGTAAATGTAGATACAAATACTGAATGCGCAAATGTTCTTCAATGGTCAAGGAAAGTTCTGGCTGGCAAAGAAACGTGGTCGTGGCTGCTTAATTCGTCCAACTCGACATCCATTGAGGTGGATGTGAATTCAAGTCAGGCTTTCCATGGAGCACAACACAATAACATTCGGGGTCAGTCGGACTGGAACAAGTTTTGGGGCCCCTTCAAGCTGCGGGATGGCCCGACAGGCCCAAAACCCATCCCTGAAGCTCGGGCTGGCCCAACCCGGAGTCATCACTAACTCGGACGAGCGCAAACACACACGTGCTTGACTGACGAACGTACCTGGATTCTTACGTACCTGCGTGCGAGGAGTGTGCAAGCCTATCATGGACTGACTGACTTCCATTATTGATTGAAAAATTATGGAAATGATATAGGCTTGAAAGCACGCTCAGTACACCATCTACCCACCGAGTACTTGCAGTAACCGTCGTTCTCGACGATCAGCTCGGACTGCTCATGACACACCTCAGAAATGTATCGACTTTGGTGCGCTATATCAATGTGCTCGCTGAATACAAGCACAAGGACGTGAGGGAATTCGCTTAATGCAGAGATAAGCTGGGCCCAACAAATGATGGGTGAATCATAACAATGAAGGACAAATATGAAGGGCGGCGCGCGCGCGACATCGACAGTCCGAGGAAACGTTGTCAGAGGAGTGACTGGGGCAAAGTGAAAAATGGGGCAATCAGATAAAACCTGGAGGAGGCAAGGAAGTTGTCAGATCCCGGGCAACTTGAGTCCTCTCCTACTCAGAACTGCGCACAATGACCACTGTGTCCTTCAATGAATGGAGCAGCGGCAGAGTACAGGGTGTTTCTGCACTTTTAGAGCGCATTTTCTCCAGATTTTGTGTGAGCTGACAGACCAGGTCAGGTGCTCACTCATCATGGACTGCAGCTGTTTTCCAGGGAGGAGCTTTAGGCAGTCTCATGAGGTCTTCTCAAGCATCAGGTCCTCCCCAGTAGCCTGACGCTCTTCGGACATTTTCGCAACTCTCTGTTCGCTCGGCATAGTCAGCTCCACGAAGTCCACAACTTCCTTGCACGCGTGGCCAGTGATCAAGGCCGAGATCATCGTGGCCTTGCAGTTGTACTCGGATGACTCATTCAAAGTGGTAGTGAGCACTCAGCGGTCGACATCACTCTCTTACCCCGAACCTGAGGGCCGCCACTTAATTGAGCATCAGCTAAGAATTGTTAAGCAAAAATAATTTTAAAGGGACACCCCGTATATTACGCTAGTTCGCAAAAGCGACTTTATTTTGACTGGGCGGGAAATCGGACTCTCCACACTTATGGTTAGGATTGTGGCTGATACAGTGGAGCACTCTTATACCGATCAAAGAATTGTATCGTTATATTATCGTTAATCGTTGTATCTGTGCGACCGCTATAACTGTATTGCAGCAAAATGGGGGTAAAAAGGGGCTCCAAGTTACAAAACTTTTCAGGCACTCTCAGAAGCACCCATGCTAACTGGCTTTGCCTTTCTTGTTTAAGTTAACAGCTCAAACTGATCCTTAACTGATCAAACTGATCCTTAACTGATCAAACTGATCCTAACTGATCCTTAGAGACAGTGATGAATAATGATAATTTCTACTGGACACAGAAAAAAACACTTGATGTTGGCCTGACTCCACTTTTCGCCCCCAGTTGCGCTTGCGGCACTTTCAAACTCATTCAAGAGGGTGATCAAGCCTATGATGAATGGGGGCGGGGGGCGGGGAACGGTGCTCTCTGTACAAAAATGCTCGTTGCCATTGGGACATGACTATCAGTGTGCCCGTTATATCATGATAGGCGTGTTCCACTGTACAAACCTTGCCGTAAGTGGGGAGGACTTGTGAATGTGACGGGTGCCCCCCCCTCCCAATTCGGGGGTCCTGGGGTGTGGGAGTGATCCACAAAAGCCTTCAGGACATGAAGAGGCCGAAACAGCCCACGCTGGCGTCGGCTAATCTCAGGCTGAGGTTAGAGCCCTCTAACATCACGGTATTCAAGTTGCTCACAAAAGCACTGATTCAACAACTCGGCGATGTCACTTTTTATGTTCCGATGCATTCCAATCACTCAATTTGTCCCCACTCAAGTGATACATACAAGTCTGATCGTTTGAAAGTTAGTGCGCACCAGATGCACACGAATTAGCTTCCAGTGGATGTGTGCAACTTCTCGTCCTTGTAGCATTGCTGAAAAGTGTTCTATTGGTGAAGGATCAACGTGAGCAGAAAGTGGAGACTTGATATCATCGATGTTTTGGCACAAGTGTAGGTGTTTGCTTTCTTTGTAGGAATTCGAGAGCTGCCTATTTTGGCAAAAAGTGGAAATTGGTCTCACAATCTTCAGTTCACAGTCAACACTGGAAAGCTGGCTGATTTACACACTTGACGCACATTTTAGCTTTGTTCTCCTCCAATATCACGGTTTGCGGCTTCTCTCTCGTTTACTCGATGCGCGTATGTCTGTCTGTCAGTACGTTTGTCTGTCTGTCCGCGGCCGAGTTTATTTTGGCGGCTGATTTCCAGTTCTTGCGCGGCTGATTTTAACAGCTGATTTTGCGGCTGGTTTTCGTGCTGATTGGCACGTTCGATTTCTACCCAACGAAGCGCACCTGCCAAAAAGGCCCGGCAGCCCAAGCAAAAAATTGGCTGAGTAGGCTGAATAAAGGCTCCTAATTGCAAAATTATCAATCAAGTCTCTTCTTCTTTTTCTTCAACTCTCTGGATTTGGGGCAATCGTCACAGCAAGTTAGAGTTGAATTGTGGATGGATGTAACTTGCCCCATTTTCCTCGTCATTTGACCTGTCCTTGTCTTGACATCGTCCTGGGCCCTATAAGACCTCGAACAGGTCATACTTCCTAGGATCAAAACTCTGAAGTGGAAGTCCTACTTTATGGCAGGACTTACTACTCTAATGACATATGAAACTTGATATTTCGACCATGGACACGACCCTATGCTGGTGTGTGTACTCGCACTCTAGATTTTAGTGAAAAAATTGTCCCAGAAACCTTGTCACACTACAAAAGCTGCCAAAATCTGAGTGACACATTTTACCAGAGCTCTGACATCTTGTTTTAGCTTTGTTTTACGCTTACACTACAAAGCCAAGCTACGAAGCTTAGATGTTTCTGAACCTTGAGTTCTAAACCTAATGTGGCCCTGGTACGTGAGACTTACACGGACTCACTGGGTTGCAGCACACACCCGGTATAGTTAGTGCATGCACTCAACTACTATGTGCTCTTGCGAACAGCCAATTGAAACCAGCTTTTATGCATTTATGATATGTATATAACTGGACATGTTTGACAGCAACGTCACCATCTTCCTCTCCTTGTCCTCCCTTTCTCTGCACTTCATGTCCGCACTGATGGTGGCGCAGGCCCCATGTAGAACTGTCTGAAGTTTTTCTCATGTTCTCCTCCTTTGAATCTTGTCAATAAGACTTTGGCATTTAGGAGATGGATTGGCACATCCTGTGTGAGCCCATTCCCAATGGATGGAGAAGTCCACCAGATGGAAGTCAGGACTTTTGGAGACCATGAATCCTTGTCCCGGAAGTTGTTCTGGCCCAGGTTCCCCGGCAGGAACTGCCGAAGTCGGTGAGAGCCGCGTGGTGGGGCTCATTCTCCATAAGTAGTATGTCTTGCCACTATAGACTAACACACATTTTAACCGCGTTGGAACTCATCTCCTGTTAATTTTCCTTTTTTACTCCTCCCACCCACCAAACTCACGTGCGCCACCAGAAAAGCGTGCGCCACCGAAGATCATGCGCCAAGATACTGGAGATCTCTCACTCCAATGCACTGCTTACACTCTTGTTGAGGTGGCTCCTTAAAGTCCAACCATACACAACGGGTCTTAAGTACAAATAAACAGTGAACTCAAGGGATTTTATTCACGAAGCGTCGGTCAAGAGGTAAAGCAGACAGAGAATACATTTTTGAACATACAATTGGGATGCAGTCACGGTACCGCCATGAAGACACTTCTGAGAAAACTGACGAGCCGCTGGAAGGCCTCATGCACATTCAGCGTAACGAGGTGCGGTCCTGGAGACGATCCGTTGTCTCGTGCATTGTGCTAAGTTGTCCAAGACAAAAAAATCTGGCCTTCGTCAGTGCTGTAATGGCTCCTCGAGCCTCAATCGCAGACCTTCAGGTCACAGCGATCACGGCTTTCACGCTGAGTTCTTCCACACTCCTACAGCAAAGTCCGCAGTCGCTCTGGAGCGTCGGGATTGCCACTGAGCTGACTGACCTTAACATTGGGAACGAGTTGGCTGACAGTGATGACCAACGGTCTTCATTGATCACGTCAGCAATGGCAATCCTCGTCGGGGTCACACCCTGGTCCTCGTTGAACAGTCGAGTCGAGAAACACATTCCGAGGCGGGAACCCGGACACCCATTATTCACCGGAAAAGACTGGAGGGACTTGAGATGGGTGGGGGATGAATTACAATTTGGTGATGGGTCGAGTCTACATTAGCAGAGCCCGAGACGAGCCGAGGCTTAAAGTCTCGAATCCGAGTCGATCCCGAGCCTAGCTCGCGTCGAGCCTACAAACGTCATCCTGGGGACTAGGGTGAAAGGAACAATAAATGTGGGTTTTGTAGTGTTCTCTGAACAACTGCTATGTCACAGTCAAAGATAAGAGAGCGCTTCTTCTGCCACCCCTTAAAAGTAGGGTAAACTCGAGTCGACTCTTGTGGGCTCGAGTCCCTCGAGCCTCCCGGAATTTGCCTGGAGTCTCGAGCCAGACTCGATCTCATCCCTGAAAAAGTGATAGCTTTGAATAATTTTCGCGCCAACGCTGAAAAAAGGAGGTATGTGGGTTGGGGGGGGGGGGGGGTCGCGTGTGTGCGCGTGTGCGAGCAGAAAGCAGCTGCGTTTTTGCACCAAAGGCTAATAAAAGACTGCAGTTGCGAAAGGTGATTCCGAAATGGCACACGTGCATGGTAAGAGCGAGGCCTTCATCAAGTTCTGTGGCTACGAGTCCTACAGCCTCCGACGAGCTCTGCAGCTATGACTTCTCTAGAAAGAACATGAAATAAGCTCAATATGAAAAACATACTCTGATTATTTTGAACGCCTGATAAAGTGAGTTCAATGGAGAGGAGGGGAAAATGGAAAGGAGATGCGTTCTAATGTATCTTCTCAAGCATCCGTGTGAGGATGTGGAGGACATGGTGCAGGTCCTTGTCCGAGTTGACCCTTGTCTTCTCAGGGGAGATCTGTCCATCTGAAGTCACCATTGCCGGAACCTTAACTGCCACAAGGTGGTGGACTCTTTCCTCTGGTGCAGACTTTATCCTCAAGGTCCTTGAAGAGCGTGAGTCAAACATCTCAGTCTTCCAGTCATCCGTGGTTATCCTCAAGTCACTGTGCCAACGACAAGCACCTCATCAGCTCCTCTGTCTCTTCTGATTCTTTCCCAGCTTGGCCTTGCAATCCGAGCCAAGGACTGGGCTCTGGAAAATCGGATACACCCATGACCTAATCACATTGGCGTTTGGACCGGTTTGCGAATTGCATCAGACTTGGCCCGCCGTTGGCGCCCGATTGTCCTTGTCCTTCTTGGTGGCAGCGTAGACAGTCACCTTGGACACCTTGGACCGCCAGACTTGGTCTGCCACAGTGTGCCCAGCCTCCATGAGGGCGCCTTCTCTAAAGCTTCATCTCGTCAACAAGTCCTCTGGCGATGTGCACGTGGCGCTGAATGTCTGTGGGACAGAGGGTGAAGATGCCGGCCGTCGAGGTGCTCGCATGGTCAAGTATTTCTCACCAGAGTCTGTTTCATTTGGACTGACAAAGAAATGGACAACTTCAGTGCTTTCCAGAGTCTCCTCGTTCAGAAGACATAAGCACCAAAGTTGCAGGAAGTTCAGCCAATATTTTTCATGCGTGACTCTGGCAGTGTCTAACAGACTTCTCGTTACACAAAGTGTGTGACAGGAATCTTTTGTGAGACCACTCGTGTGCCACGAATACCTGCGACTCCTGTGTCACTCCAGAGGACCCCTCAGAGTGACCTTCCAGTGTGCTCTTCTTACTGCTCTTCTTGCTCTTTTCTTGACTGATTCGGTAGTTGCTTCTTCGTTTTACGCTCTAGATTGGGGGGATCTTGTTTGGAAAAGTAGCTCGGAGGTCCGAATCGTCAGCTTCTGTTAGCTCTCAGATCTAAGGAGCAACAACGTTCTGGAAAAATTGAATTTTTCAGTCTCGTAAGACAAGATTCTTGTCTTCTTTAGTCATATTAAATTAGATTGTTTGTTTGTTTGTTTGTTTGTTTAGGGGGTGAACCACCGCCCAACTGAGATGGGAGGGGTGCGGGGAGTAGCCCTATTGGGCCTTTTCCCGTCCCCAGATGGCAAAC
>JAAUXU010179937.1_pt1 | contig 22595 bp, 16 predicted proteins | sample 7278151 | NCBI WGS metagenome assembly JAAUXU01 (sample SAMN14350113, study PRJNA611818) | marine sediment metagenome | isolation source: surface marine sediment (1.8m) | place: French Polynesia: Moorea | collected 2018-08 | reverse complement strand
GTGCGGCTTGTGCGGCTTGTGCGGCTTGTGCGGCTTGTGCGGCTTGTGCGGCTTGTGCGGCTTGTGCGGCTTGTGCGGCTTGTGCAGCTTGTGCAGCAGAGGACCAAAGCAGCTCCTACATATGTAATGGGTGGGTTTTTGTTCGTCTGCCTGTCTGTTTGTGCCAAATCTGTCAAAACTGTAAACTGTCCTCGGTCCTTCGTAAATCTGGTGCAGACTCTCCTGTGGACATGTATTAGTAGGTCTTTGGCATAGTGCGGTTCTATGCTTTGATATGCGGACTGACTGTTCAATCTGTCCAGTCTGCTTTTTCTGAGCGCCCCTCCTTATCCTTCCTCCTTCCATCGACCGGCCCACAAAAATTGTTGAATTTTTTTTTTACTTCCTGCGCTCTTTCGCCATGTGAAAAGACTCGTGCCTGAGAGACCTAGGCAGAAAGAACCTACAATGCACTCGTATCCTACCTTATGCTGAACATGCACCTATCTCATCTGTTTGTATGTTTTGGTAACCTACTACTGTAAGTACAGCAGGCAGGCACGGACTCAGTCTGAACAGCCCTGTATACATGTATCACATACTACGACATAAATCAACGAGGCTTCTTGTCGAGGAGGTGCTACCGGTTTCTGTTACTGTCAGATGGCCACCCACACATACCCGCAAGCGCTTTAGCTTTGTGCACAGTTCATGGTAACTTACGTTAGTCAAGCCCGCAGGCGGCTTACTCTCACATCCACACTCCACACGTGCTCGCAGCCTAGCACATCTTTTTTTGGGTTGACCTGTAACTACACTTTGTGCACAGTATCAACTGAGGTACACTTCGAAATCATTATTGGTGCGTGCAGAATATCTTTTTCAGTAGTGAGGTCTGGCTGTCCGTTCCCTATGGGTGTAGATGCTTGGCTTATGCTTTCATGCTCCGATGGAGGTGCAACCCTCATTTCGGAAGCGATTACGATCAAACAGAGAGCGTTCTTGGAGCTGGATTGTAACCCTGTGATCTGTTCCTGAGGAAGTTTTGACACGGCCTCACAATTGCCAACGGAGAGCAGTTGCTCTTAATGTCCTCCTCCTCCTCAAGTTCTTGATATCCCATCCTCAGGGGGACGAATGGGGTGTTGCCATGAGGACATGAAAAAAGTCCATTGACAGCTTTCACTTGCTAGGGAGACGTTCTTGTGATGCTAGGGCATCTGCGATGGAGGACTTAGCCAACAAAGGAAAGCAAACGGTTACTTCACAAGAGAAGAATGAACAAGTTTGATAAGAAGCGACTTGTATCATATACAACATGAATCTTTCAGTTGTACAAAAGGCTGCTCTGTATCACAGACTTAATAAGGCACTCTCCTCCAATGTACAGATCCATCTTCAGAATGAGGTAGAAGAAAGCTCAACATTTGAACTATCTGAGTCAGGTAGCAGGTGCTTTGGTAATTATTTGTCATTGAGAAGAACATCTATGGAGAAAGTTTTCTCTTGAGACGAAATAGAGTTAAAGCAATCTGCAAAACCAAAATTGTGGCACCTATCGTAAACCAACCCATCAAAGTATGACAAAAGAAAGTTTCTCTAGTTGATTACTAGGTGAACCTAGCCACGACAGAGATTTCAATTTCAAATTGCAAAGCGAAACTTTCATATTTGTACTTGAGCTGCTGCGTGCTGTAAGAGGAAGGAAAATTCCTGGTTCTGCTATTGATGGCGGTTGAGCACGTCCCCTTTCGTCGTCAGGGAGGTTCAGTAAGGTTCCTCTTACTGTAGCTCTCTACTTCATCTCTCGTTTTCTCTCTGTTGCTATAACAATATTCTCTCGCTCTGTTCCATGTGACAAGACGAGATGTGTGCGTAGTACACAGGCACTGCACATAGCAGAGTAAGAATGTTGTGTTCGTACGACAACGAGGGCTTTGGAAGTGAGGAAGAGGAAGGAAAGAATTCACGTGTACACAATGCTCGGTACTTTTCATCATGGCAACATACGCTTTAGTCTGCTCTATGAGAGCTCTCTCTGTGGTGTGGGTACATGAGTCCTCGTAAATACGGATCAATAGCCATTCGTTCAAAAAAGGTGTTCCTCATAGGGAGCCTTGGAAACCCTTAATTCCTGCACGAATTTCACGACTTGACGAACTGAACCTTATTGTTTGAGAACGATTAAGGGAGATCTGGATGATCTTTAAATTTTCATCGTGCTGACATGCCTACCACGCTGACCTTCAACGTTAAATGTAAGAAAGAGTAGTTCGTGTAGTCCTCTACTTTACGAGCAACAGAATCAGACTCGGTGGAAAGCTGCCCGTGCCCTCCTTCCTGTCTCTTATTGACGTGCCTGGTGCAGCTGCTCTCTTTCTCTTTCTCTTCACTCCCTGTCGTCTGCTTGTTGGAGGTGTCATGAGCCACTGACTCTTTTTGGGGGCTTCTGCATACATACTGTGTATACCAAAGGCCTTCGCTCACTCTAGTCTCCTCTCTCCCTTTCTAGGCCTTCAAGGCCAACGACTCCCCTAGCCTTAGTTATGCGGTTGAGAGAAGTTCCTCTCTTGCCTCTTTTGGGGGATCCGGTGGGTTCCAGCTGCCAGGTGGGTTGCTGCTGCTTCTGCCCTGCTCACCCAAGTATTTAGTAGTGTGTGCGTGCGCACGTGCATGTACGTGAGCGCTTGTCGAGAGCTGCGACTCTCTGGTGGACAGGGCTGGTTCCTCTTGTATGCAAACATGCTGTTCTTCATCGGGGCTGCCTGATTCGATAGAGACGAGCAGCCAGAAAGTTGATTAATTCGAACGTGCATGCTTCGGAAGAGGAGGAGAGACAAAAAAATCGATGTTGCTATTAATAATTTCTGTCGCTGCGTGCATTGTCATCTCTTTTCTAAGCGTGGAAAGCAGGGGATTAATAGAAAGTGATGTAAGGAAGGAAAAGGTTTGGTGGGATACGGAGCACGACACTCATGGGGCTTTTTTGCAGCAATGTCTGCTACATGTACCGGAGCACACCTCTACCTCCAGAACCAGTTAGAGAAAGGAGGGAGATTCAAAAATAACAACAACCCACACCTACTCTAATACGTTCCACTTAGTATATTCGATCGTAGCTATGTACCGTACGTCTGGTACTGTCTCTCAAGGTTGCTGCTGTTGCTTTCTCTTCAAGCTTACCCTCCCCCTCTCTTTCCAGCTGGGAGGGGCTCCTTTATGTACGTTACACGGTCGAGAGTAGCGCTGACCAGAGTCTCATGACCTCTCTGCTGAACAAATACTGCTGGGGATGTCAGCAAAGACATGAGTGCAATGTAGGGAGGAGAAGAGAGAAAGAGAAAGAGCTGCAGAGGACAGAAAAAGCAGTCTCTTTATGAGTAATAGAATTCTGTGTGACTGGGTGGAAGGGGACTTGTTAACTTGTGCTGCATAAATCATGCTGTTTCTACACTGCCTGCACGTTATGCTTCACTGTCCTTCAGACATTGGACGACGACGCCACAAGAACATAATGTATATTTGTGTTATTTCTACGCGCACCCTGAGAGTCTCCGACTGCATCGATTCCATCATCTGTTCCTCATCATTACACATGAACAGACGAAGCAGCAATAAAGGAAAAAAAACCCGAGAAGCTGCAGTAACAGAGCGTCTCGTGTCTCCTTGTGTTTGACTTCTGTCACTCTCTAGACTGCTTTTCCAACTATCTCGTCTCTCGGAAGACGAGATGAGTCTGCATGCGTACGCATACATAACACATATTCATGCCTTTTTCTTTCCAGGTTAGCTCGCGGCGAAATCTCCCCTAGACAGGGCGAGGAGAGCAGAAAAAGGCTAGAGACATGCCGACATCTACAAACATCATTCTTACGACAGCAACAGTAGAAGAAAGAGCAACAGCGAGAGAGGAGAGCCACCACCGCCACTGCTGCGTTCTACATTCTCTCAGTACAATGATGACATTTCGATGCAGAGACAACAAAGAGGAGGAGATTGAAGATGGCACGTTGCTCAGCCAACGACTGCCGTATTCCTCCTCCTCTGTCCCTTCCTTCTTCAGTCGCCGGCAACAGTGCTTTTTAAGACAGAAAAGGCCCCCGGAAAGGTGGCACAGCAAGAGCAGGAAGAAAAAGAGACCTCCAACTTGGCTGTCCTTGAGATCCTCGTCAATGCGGACAATTCTGTCATCCTTTCTGCTGGTGCTGCTATTGCTATTGATGATGTGCGCTGACGTCGGCTGGGCCTTCATGGACGACCTAGTCGTGGAGACCAACAAGGGCAAAGTTCGAGGAGTCACTCTCAAATCGGCCACGAACAAGTAAGCATGAGACAGTGCTTTAATAGTTTCATTAGTCGACATTCAGATCCTCACACCTATTTCTAGTGTCGACTCTACTTACCGCACATACTTCTTCCTGAGTAACGCGTTTATGCAATGAGTTCGGGTTGAGCAAAAGAAATGAATGAGAAGTGACTGAGGCAGAGGAAAGCTCTGCCTCACCAGACGCCATCGCTGATATCGCAATTCATGAATCTCGTCACTGACACGGAACAAAAAGCGCACCTCAATGAGATACGCACGGCATCGACATATGAACGCATGCGCTATGGGAGAGGGAAATGGGTCCTCAGCTCAGAATTCATATCTCTAGACCTTGGGAAGAGGGGCACGAGGTATAGTCGAACTAGGTTCGTATCGCTCCTCACTTTCCTTTGAAAGGTGGATAAAATTATTCGCCACTTTTGCCAGTTCTTTTTAGTAGCAAGATTGGTGACATTCATCATCGCTGCTGGACATCTACCCATTATGGAAGGGGGGTAACAAAAAAGTTCCGGAACACAAAATTTGATGACAGACGACACTGATAGTCACACATTTCACAATCATGTTGTGAGGTGAAACCCATCAAGGTGCAAAAAGTTAAGAGTTAGGCCCAGACTTGACATGATTTGCAAAATCGCAAAAATTTCCAAAGGTTAGAAGTGCTTTCAGTTTCTGGCGAAGGCATGTACCATCCCGGGAAAAAAGTTTGGACTTACACAGCTGCAGGCGTCTTGAGATGTAGCTGTTTTTGTAACATCACAAAAACTAGTAAAAGCTACACCACTTTGAATGTAAAGCATGTTTACTCTACTGCTTTAAGCCCAACTGTCCAAAAACCAGAGGTTCCTCCGTCCCATCGTGGGTCCATAGATGCGCACAGCAAGATGTTCCCCAGAAAGTATGAGGGTAAAAATAAAGTAACTTTTCCTTTTGCAGAGACGTGGATGTTTGGATGGGCATTCCTTATGCACAGCCGCCAGTGGGCAACCTTCGCTATCGTCATCCCCGCCCAGTCGACAAGTGGACGGGCATCAAGGAGACGACGAAGCCGCCCAACTCTTGCGTGCAGATCATCGACAAACTGTTTCCTGGTTTCCCAGGAGCAGAAGTTTGGAACCCCAATACACAGCTCTCTGAGGACTGCCTATATCTCAATGTAGCTGCACCTCGGCCGCGGCCACGAAGGGGAGAGGCTGCAGTCCTCGTGTGGATCTATGGCGGCGGTTTCTTCTCAGGCACGAGCACGCTGGACCTCTACGACCTCAGAGTGCTGGCTGCCGAGGAGAACATAGTGATGGTGTCCATGCAGTATCGAATTGCCGCGCTCGGGTTTCTTTTCTTTGACACAGAGGACGTGCCTGGAAACGCCGGAATGTTTGACCAAGTAACACAGATTAGTTCAACAAAGGTTTTGCTCTGTGCACCCTTAAACATGATTTTTCACTCGCTCCTTCTGCAGATCATGGCCATGCAATGGGTGCGCGACAACATTGCCGAGTTCGGTGGCAATCCAGATAATATCACCATCTTCGGCGAATCCGCCGGTGCCGCCTCCGTGGGGCTACACTTACTGTCCCCGCTGTCGCGTAACCTCTTTAGTCAGGCCATTATGCAGTCTGCCACAGCCACTGTGCCCTGGGGAGTCATCACCAAGGAGGAGAGCATCCTGCGAGGACTAAGATTGGCAGAGCTGATGAGGTGTCCACACGACAGATCGCGCATAAGAGACACGATCGACTGTCTGCGTGAAAGCAACGCTACCGAGCTGGTGTACAAGGAATGGGATGGCATCGTCTACGGCATCGCAGAGTTCCCTTTCGTGCCCATCATTGACGGTTCCTTCCTCGACGAGTCGCCAGGCACCGCACTCAAGACCAAGAATTACAAGAAGACCAAGGTGAGGTGCTTGGGGACCTTGAGAATTTTGTTACAGTTGATGCTTTTCTGTCTCCCCAGATTTTGCTAGGAGCAAATAGTGAGGAAGGTCACTACTTCATCATGTACTATTTGACGGAGCTCTTCAAGAAGGAAGAGAACGTGTTCGTATCTAGAGAGGATTTTCTACATTCGGTTGGAGAGCTGAACCTCTTCGTAAATCAGGTAAGAAAGCAGAAGTCGACTGAATACCGATACCCTCGGTTTTGTCTAGTGTTCCGTGCGAGTCTGGTACATACTTTGATGTTGGAGGTTTGGCTTAGATCGAAAATGTTTGGGCTCAGGATGTAGTCGAGATCAAGATAGGGGTAAAATTTGGGCTCTGCAGTGTAGGCTCAACTTCTTCTTACCCAAAATTTAGCCAGGCCCGAGTCTAGGCTCGGTACTCGACGCTCTCGTGTTATGAAAGGCTGGGCAAAGATGAAAGCGCCATTCAAATTTGAAAGATCCTGTGTTTCTTAGTGCCAACTCCTTCAGTTACGTCATCGGTCGACGATCGTGTATCGTAGCGGATGAAGAGAGCGTTCCTTCCTATTGAAACTTCTTGTGAGGCAAAAGGCAACTGAAATGTGCTGTTATTCTAGGTTGGACGAGAGGCTATTATCTTCGAATATACGGACTGGCTGAACCCGCTGAACCCGCTCAAGAATCGCGACGCCTTGGATAAAATGGTGGGCGACTACGCCTTTACTTGCTCTGTGGTGGACTTCGCTCACCGATACGCTGAGACCGGCAATGACGTCTACATGTACTTCTTCACCGAGCGAGCCTCCACGAACCCGTGGCCTACCTGGAGTGGCGTCTTGCATGGTGACGAGGTCGCATTCATCTTCGGAGAACCACTAAACAGGTCGAAGAACTACGATAAGAGCGAGGTGGCGCTTTCAAAGCGCATGATGGCCTATTTCGCAAACTTTGCCAAAACGGGGTAAGCGCAGCACGTGCCTAGGCAAACTTGATAGAATTCGTGCATATACGTAAGAGCATCCTGCTTTCCCAGCAACCCCAGCCTGTCCGCTGACGGCACCTGGACCAACGAGTACTGGCCGCTACACTCGCCTGTCAAGCGGGAGGTGCTCGAGCTGAACGCAAACTACTCAAGGGTGCTAGAGGGGCACCGGGTGAAAAAATGTGCCTTCTGGAAAGTGTTTCTACCTCGACTGCTGTCACTAGGTGAGAAAAGTGGAATACAGCATGCAGTGATAAAGCAGTCCGCCTCGTAATACACGCATTGTATGAACACATGTGATGCTTGTACGTACAACGCTTTATTCGAAGTAGGGTGTTGAGATCTACAGGTGCATTTAGGTCACTGTCAGATGTCAGTCCCACCTAGGTGGTCTGACTAGCACTAGACACCATTAACATGGAGGGCCTGCACAACACAAGTCCTAAGGAGAGCCCGATAGCCTATTCATTTGGTCATGTAGCAGTACGGAGAAGTGAGCAATTGGAACAGACACAAAGCTACGTGTGTGCATTACTTCAGCTCATGAACCCTTTCCTCGACTTGTTATCCATCTGCTTCATTTTTCTTCCAGTAGACAGCCCACGGCCATGCGACAAGGCTTGCTGCCTGGAGGAGGGCACAGCCGCTGGCGTCGAGGGATCACGACTGAACAGAGGCCACGCGACCAGCAGCCGGTTAGTGTGGCTGACGGTGGTGGTGGCCGTAACAGCAACCGCATTGCTCCGATCATCACGATAAGGTCACATATCAAGAAAGAGAGCTTTTTCGGCCTCTACGACGACTGGCTCTCTGCCGATCGATTAGAAAGGAGAAGATTGAGACCATTTGCATGATAAAGGAGAGGGAAAGAAGAGGGGAAAGAGAAGTAAGAGGCCTCTTGAGTGACCGACATGGCAGAATCACTATACATTATAATAGTGACCTCCTACAGACTATACCTACTTGTACTTGGCACATGAGGGAAGTCCTGCTGATTTCTTGCTTGCCAAAAATGGCACGACATCCTCTCCTCTTACTGCGTGCGCTCCATTCTCTGGATCGTGCAATACGTACGTATGTGTTACACACACTAACACTCTATGTGTGCTACTGGTGTGCGTACTGGTGGGCAACTGTGCATGAACTATTTCCATATGTACATAGTACACTTACGCACAGTGTCTCGACTTGGAAGTCTTTGAAGTAATGCGTCATGTGCACTACACATGCTGTACATCGTCTGTCCCAGTTAAGTTGTGACGAGCAAAAAGTTGGTACAATTGGGTTCCTATCATGAATGTCAGACTAAACTGTTTTTCCCAGGGCCTGAGAAAATTTAATTCTCCTGTCTCATTGGCCTTTTTCAAATTTTCGCAACTTTCCTTATGTTCCCCCTTACATGAAAGAGTACCAACGACAGGGTTGCGCTCAAGGATGGACCACCAACGGTTCATTTATGCACGTATCTGTTGGCGTTCCTTGCGACAGTTAAAATGTCGAGTTGCCGAGGAATTGCCACAGAGACTATTTATAAACCTAACTGGGACAGGATATAGATTAGGTAGGCTTTTAAGTACCCACACCGGCACAAGAAGAAAGAAAGCGTCGTCGCACAAAGTGCGCTCACCATGACGCCAGTGACACAAGTGAAGAAAGACGCTCTTAAATATTGCAGTGAAGACACGAGCAAAATATGCATGCAATGTTCGCATAATCCCGTAAACAGTAACCCCACCTATTGTACGATACGTAATGAAGATACTTTACTTTAGAGAGGGTAGAATGGTTGCCCTCTTATGTTGTACTGTACTATCTGTTGTACGTACGTGCATATGAATATTGAGACTACTACTACACACGCATCACAAACGTTAACTCACGCACATGCATACTCAACAACTAATAACACCTTAAACTTAAAGAAGCACTGTCTACGCCTTGTGTCCCTGTCTGTACGGATGTCATCTACTGCGAGACCGAATTGGACCAAATTTGGGGGGGGGGGGGAGGAGGGGGAGGAGGAGTTTCCCCCCTGGGCACATTATGAGGGGTTAAGACCCGGCTCCAGTCTCCTCTACGATGGGCAGGACCCTAAACGGGCTACTTCCGCTGTATGTAACCTTTTTGGGTACAGATTAGGGGGTCAACCCCGAGGGGACGACCCAGTAAGGGCCAGCACTAGCCCGTGCAACGAACAGCTGAGTATGCTAGTGATATCCTAAACGTACAAGAACTCTCTTTTATTGACATCACCCAGGCGAGGCCCTGCAAAAATTCACAGGCACTTTGTTAAAAAACTTTTACTGATGAATAAGTGACTGACTGGACGTTATTGTTTCAGCCAATAATTTGCCGTGCTGTCTCGTCAGAGAATGAATGCGTCATTGCCCTTTTTTCGGCGGTGACCACTTAATTGAAGACAACGACGAAAACAACAACAATAACTGAGTCACTTTCCTTAAACCACAAAAAATAGGCGACTATCACAATCATCCACTGATAGGACAACTTCGGCCTGTCGTATGCACACATTAATTTCCTAATAGCAGAAATTAATTTCTTACTCTCGCTAAGAGCAACTCACCACAAATCATGTTCAAACAAACGTCACGTGCACGTCTTTTGTCTTCAATTTCAACTTAGCATGAGATAACGCATATATTATGCAACACGGTGGTACACTACGGTTAGGTTAGGACTATTTTCATACTGTTTCTTCTTTCATCGCTTATTTCACTGAGCGTGAAATGAGTTACTCTGCTACATGCAGGTGTTTTCAAAACTATTTCAGAGCAACGCACCCCATGGGTGCTTTGCCTTCAGATCTGCCGAGTGCCCGCAGCAACCTCTTTCCAGTCATTTCCTGAAGCTGAACAAGGAAATTTTAACTACCTTCTTTCCCTTATCTCCTGGCAGAGATGGCTCAAATTTATGCCTGCACAGTAACCTCCCACGGTGCTGCGTGCCACACGCAGATCGCCATAAACGCCCCAAACTGCAATGTCGCGTGTGTAGTGTGTTCTGTATGGTTGCAGGTGAACGAGCGAACGTACCTAGCCAGAGAGCAAGTACACGAATGCGTCGCTTCTAAACAACCGCTAAAGCTATGTTTCTCACAACAGCGCAATTGCAATTCTTGTCTTCTTTGTACCGAAAGACATCGCATTGACACGTTCTTAGATCCGCTAATTTCCTAGAGTAGCCAGGAATGAGCAAGTACCTACTCACACACGCGAGAAAAGTGGTCATTAGAGAAAAAGTTAAGGAAGAGAAAAAGCCCCGACAGAACAGTGATATATCAAGAAATGGAAAGTTTCTTTCTTTTCTGGGGACCTCCGAGGGCCGAAAGAGTTTTCCTAGAATTCTTTTTCTGGAATGGCTACTCTTAGAAAAGCCAAGGAGGTAGAAAGAGGCCACAGCGTACGCTCTCTATCTTCCTTACGGTCTATCTCTTTCCCTTAAACTTTTTACACATACACATGATGTAAAGCCATTACGTGCAGAGCCTCTTTAGCAATACTACGTTATATATATATGTATGTATATATATATACGCAGCTGTAGTAATACTGTACCTTCCGACCACCTCTTTTTTGTCACTGATCCTACTCCACGTCGACCCGAAACTAATCTAGGTACCGATAAGGAATCATTTTCTTGCTTGCCTTGACCCTGTTTTCATTGTTCTCAAAAAGAAAAAAATATAGCGACTGACGCCTCTGGAAGGAAGAAGTAAACAGTAATGAAATGAAGAGAGTTACGTACATGTGTGATTTATGCGAAAGATCCCTGCACGTTTTTAAATGTGATACTATGCAGAAGGTAAATAGACAGTCAAATTCGCCACTTCCATATCTTGGAGAGGAGAAGAAGTATGAAATGCGTTGTGGAATGTTAGTAGAAACGATTTCTTCCCCCCTGAGACTGCAGTGAGTGAGAAGTACGTGCGTAGTATCTGCTGCTACCGTGGATGGGGGTGCAACTCCTGTCTGTATTTCGAGATCGTTATGCGTACTTATACCTGACGGGTTTCTGCTTGCTGCTTTTTCCGTCAGTTACTGACCTCAAAGCTAAAACAAAAAAAGAGACCATTGCAAGGTAGGACTTATTGATTTAAAGAGGAAGAGAGTAGGCATCTTGATGAGTGACCCCTTTCCTAACCACACAAATGTACCATCATCACTAATACAAATCATAATACGTATGGGCGTGCGCACACTTGCTTCATTCCTTATTACTATGTACGTATACACTATTATGCATTACATATACAAGACCTAGCTATTACAATGCATTCAATTGTTATCATATCTACATAATAAAAACGAAGAGAATGACGACCACTAGTTTCATGGCTCAATGGAGTTGGGCACAGTAGTGAAGTGGACCAGATCAAGTGTTGCATCAGACGCCTGATCAAGGATCGAAAGCGAAGCATTCTCATCAGACAGTACTCAGCCAGTGCCCCGGTACGCGTCTACCAAGTGCTACCATGTACAAACGTGTACGTACATCACAGGCACGTTGATTGGTACAGCACAGTAAGTGCGAACAGTTTGCCAAGTCCTCCGTGGTACCTATCTAGGCGCGTTTACAATATTGGAACCTAGCTCTGAGCTGTGACCATCCTCAAGCAGTGGCTCCACGCACTACATACTCGTATTATGGTCCTAGAACTCCGTCGGGGACCACGGCTTGGGTAGAGAGAGAAGACGCATTTTGCCTCCCTCGTCTCTCTCTGGGGTAATGTTAATCTGACACGAAGGAGCAATTTCTGGGACAATTTATTCTCCGATGTAAAAAGAAAAGCCTTCACGTGGAACGATCCGAAAAACTCCTAGCGAAACTATTAGTCGTGGGAGGTTTTCTCTTCTGTTTGCACACAACAAATTACTAAGAGCGTGTCGGATGCGGAGAACAACTTTCATAAAGGCAATCGCACAATTATGCTGATTCGCCAGGGCTTATAGTGCAGTTCACAGCCTCGTGCTTTCTTCTGTGGAACACACATCGTGCCATCAGTGCTACAACTCGGTGCTCATCTCATGGTGGTAGTGACTGTTTTGATGGGACGTAGGTTCAAAGCCCCTCGCCAAAGCAGCACCATTTTTGGTGCTCGAAGGTGCTTCCGACAGAGCGGTGGCGGTTGTGGGAGGCGGCGGCGGCAGCGGCAGCGGCAGCGGCAGCGGCTTTGGAGAATTCGACATCGGGGATTGCTTTTGGAGGTGGCGCAGTTGTTGTTGCTGCTGGAGCATCAGGGAGTATGAAGAGGTAGACACAGTCGTGGCTGCGGTCACGGAAGACGTCATCACAGGCGACGGCCCTTGTGGCTGGGTGTGGTGTTGCCGATGACTGTGACCGCTCGCGTTGTTGCTTTGATGGTGAATCTGCCAAACAAGGGACATCCTAACAATGCATTGAAACAGCGAGTAAAGGTGGAATTCATCATGATCATACAGGCAATGTAACAATTAAGTCCTTTTCTCTCTCCCGTTCCCTGAAGCGAGAGCGGAAAAGCCTGAGCGAGGTGTGCAATACAAAGATGGTGATTGATGAAACTGTCTGTACCGTACGAGGCCTAGCGTATTGTGGCCCAGCAAAATGGTTTTCTCCGTCGCCGCGACTTGGAGTCCACTTAGTGGCCCTGGCCATTGGTAAACCGACTTCCGCATGACCGTTGGTATTGTTATCTTTGGCCGTAGACTGCGATTCACGAGGCTGAGGAGACTGATGGTACTGATGGGGAAGATGTTGATGATATTGCACCAGCTGCTGTTGCTGCTGTGACTGATGCGGCGAGTTGTGGTCTTGGTTCAACGTTGGCGTGGAGGTGAGTGAAGGCGGTGAGGTGCCACTGGGCATCGGCAGAGGAGGGGGAGGCACTTGTCTGGAGGGGGGAGAAAAGAGACCATTCTATTTGGCTTTCGTTGCACCCACTGTCTGCCACGGTTGTTTCCTTGGAAGTCAAGAGAACTATCGTTTTAACACTGCCTTGTAGCCTAGTCTTCGTACTGCAGGTAAGACTTTAATACTGTAGTGACTGAGCGTAGAATAAGCTTCCAGCTTGGTATTTCTTTTCTCTTTTTTTGGCGAGAGCTCCAGATGGAGAGTTGAGGGAAGCGTAGCATTCGCCTCTCCATACATACATACATGCGTAGAGCGGAGGCCCTTGAAGCACTGCAAAAAGAGAGACCCTTCTTTCTCCGCAGTCATTATGGAAGCATGCAATCAAGGGTCGTTAAGTCAGCCAGAAAAGAAGAGTATGGAAAAGAGAGGAGCACTGAGGAGTATACATCATGCACTGCTCTGTCCTGTTCCTGAAGAGGAACTGCTCACTCATGTCAGCTCCAATGTCCTGATTGATGTCCCTCCGCACTGGCACTGTCGATTGGACTTGCATATTGCATAAAGTGGGGAGAGACAGGTGACGCCCGTGTGCATATAGGCAAAAGTGTACAGACAGTGGCCGCCTGCGCCACGATTTCAAAGCCAAACATCAAGACATGTCTGATCAAAAACATGTGTCTTTTTCACTAGATTTGAAAATGCATGGAATCAGTAAGAGAAACAGTGTTATAAAGGAACAGCGAAAAGTGCCCCTCAGCAAAGACTGCGTGGCTTGAATGCGCAAAAATTGGACGAAGTGTCTTTTTTTCATCGCGAAACTATCTGGCACAAGTCATCAAATGAAAAGAATGTGCTCGCTGCCTTTTAAACTGGCCAGATTTTATTTCTGCCATAGCTCTTTCTCGTGCTTTCGCTTAGTTTCTTGGGAATAAAAATTGGCTGGCAACTGAGCAGAGAAGAAGTATACACACGTACAGTAGATTTTCTGGGATAAGAGCGTTTCACAACCTTTCTGCATGAGAAAAACCTGCCTGCTGGAGTGTTTGACGTACCTTGCATACACGACTCGTGGGTATTGGACACATCCGTAATACGACATGAGTAGTACAAAAGGTTGCAACTGAACGCAGGCACTCCATATGCTTTTGCGCCGGCTCGACAGCTGCATGCCCATTGGCATCACCACGCACATGCACATCGTGACGTAGCAGAGTACAAAACACGGAGAGGACACATCTGCACATGACATGATAAGCACTGTGATGCAGCACAAAAGAAACTTTCCCTCTTACCTTTCTCCCATCATCTCATCGTCTCTTTTTCTCACACACAAGAACCAAAGTAGCAGGTTTTCCACACACACAAAAAGTCAGCAGCAGTTATTTTCTCTTACTGGTGCGGAGTGAGAGAAAGGGGAAAGTTAGGAGTCTTTTACTGGGAGAAATGCTTATTTTCGTACTCTTTCTGTCGTGTTTTCATGCACTGAGAGGAACACTGACGACGGATAAAGAAGCAATGACGTGCGTACATTACTGCAGTGGTACCATTTAACCCTTAGGTGGTTGTCTGAAGTCACGTTGTTCGCTCAAGCTTTAAAGAACAATGACATTTTCATGTGCAAGTGTCACTCACATCCTCCTCGCGTGTTGCGGCTGCTGCGGCAACTGAGATCCACCCGCGTATTCTCTTCTGCTTCTGCTGTTTGCCTGATCATGTGACGAGGCCGAGGACGGCCTCAACCGGACAGGCCTGGCTGTCTCCACAGATGTGTAGGGGATGTCTCCTCGAAGACTCGCTTGGTTGGGTTCGACGAGCCCGAACTCGAGATGCTGAAGCAGCTCAGACGGCAAACGACTTCGGGCCTCCGCCACGGGGGACCGGGAACGAGACCTTAAGAAAGGACGGTCAGACTCGGAAGCACTCCTCAGATTAGATCATTGTTACTAAAATATGCTTTTGGAGAAAGTTGCGTCACTAACGTTTGGAGTCAGTCCTGCTAGTGCTCGGCAACGACTGGACAGTCCACAATATTCGGCATGCAGAAGTGCAATAGTGTGTGCAGTGCAACTACAATGATGGTCTCAGAAGCATTCACAGTACCGAAAAATTCATGGGCTTCTCACAAATTTAGAAAATTCTGGGATTTCAGCCGATGCTGTGATATGACTACACAGCAGAGCATGACGCTTGTTCATGTTCCTCACGTCAGCCATGCGAATATAGCGGGCAAGATGCCTTTTATACGCGGTTTTTTTAAATTGCTCTGTGTGCTTAGTATACGCAGTAAATATGCTATATCGACTTCGCATTGCCTGACCTGACCTAATGCTGATAATTGCAGCATTATATTTTCCGAGTTTTGACTAGTGCGATTTTTAACCTGGCCGAGGCCTTAGCTAACGAGAAGGAGGGCGAGACGACAGAGGACAATAGATATTAGGCCTCGGGCCTCGGACAGGCCCAAAGGTCAGTCAAAATGAGGAAAATATCGTGCACATCCCGACCAGGCACTTCGTCATTTAGCGCAGAGATGTTGCTTCTCACCCAAAACTTCCAGTAGAAAATAGTTTGTGCAGGAGTGCATTTTCAGTCCTACAGGGCTCGACGCTGAACATAGCGAGATATAATGGGGTTGCGGTGGGGTCCACGTCAAATTGTCAAGGACACTCAGACCAGGAATCGGCGGGGAAATCAGACCAAGTTCACAACAAAAGTAAGCAAATGGTAGTGTCGATTGATAGTGTAAGGCCTTAACTATCAATGACGACACTTCAAATCATCCGAAGTCTCCTCACAAAAAAGCAATGTCAAGCAAAAATTTCTTTTCCTCTTGCTTATTGTATTTCTTTTAATATAATGACAAAAGACATAAAATTATCAAGGGGGATCAATATTTCTGTCCTGGACAGTATGTTGCCTGAGATTTAATCCCAAAGACGAAATAAGGCTGATGCAAGTCAAGAATCGCCGAGGAAGACAAGATCGTGCACAGTGCAATCTTGTAACATGTTTGACATGAGTGACTTGCTTTACTACAAGGCCTCACCTTGACCTGCACGCAACTTTTTTGAAATTGCCGCTACTCAGACGCCCATGGTAGACATTGTTGGAAAGCTGTGATTGAAGTTAACTTTGGACCAAAAAATGGTCTAAAAGGTAGCGCTGTTTGCTGACTAAAAAGTGTCACTTCATCATCCTCAAATGGTAAGAAGGATACTGTAAAGATGGCAACTCTGGCCAAAATGGGGCAAGCAACCTCTGTTTGCACGTGCACACCAGTGTAAATTAAGGACATTAGTCAATCCTTGAGGTGTAAAAGTTGGGAAAGTCACCTGGCTGGTTGCTGGAGGGCTGACGATAACCAGGTAACCGGTCTGGCCCGTCAACAAGGCAGGTGTGAGTGCAAGTGAGGGGAGGGGGACATGAGGCCCCCTCCACAAAGCCACAGCCCATGTGTCCGGCATGATGGAGAGAGACTATTGTCAGGCCCGAAGGGGCCTGACAGTAGGATGGGGCCGGGGATGCTAGTAAACATCAGGCTCATTCACTCCACAGGAGGCTCCTAAGAAGTGTCCTGAAGTCCGCCTCACATGACCAATCCTACCAGAGGACCCAGAAGACCACCTGGTGATGACCCTGGAAGGCTCTGAAGCAGAGCACCAAAGTCATATGCAGCAAAAGTCGAAGGTGGGAGTCCCCTCCCACTCCTCCACTGCCCCTATCTGGGTATGGGGGAGAGAGTTTATATCGATAAGAGCCTCTTTTCAGGGGTCACTGAGGAGATGGAAAAGGTGATTCTTGCCAGTCAGTCTGAGGAAGTGCCTGAAATCTGCTGCTCCTTTAAACAGTGGACTGGAGGACAGGGACTCAAAGACCAAGCAACAGTGAACTGTCTCAGTAATCTTGTTGCAGGTGTGTGCATGGATGGTCTTAAGTTCAGAGACTGACCCTCGGGGGAGTATGGGAGGCTTTTGCAGATGACCTTCTACGCACCATATCTTGAAAACCTCCCAACAAGGAATGCCGTAACAGACAGATTGGTCAGTATTGGTGATCGTACCCAGAGGAGAAGCACATAAGCGACATTGGCTGCTATTGCTTACTGAACCAAGAGTGTCGCATACATGGCTTCGATGCCCCATTCATGCAACAGCGCCATGAGTGCAACCTGGAGAAAGCACTCACTGACAGATTGATTGGAGAACCAAAGGTGGACACAGACGGCTTGGCTCATCGACGATGTCATAATGACATCATGGGAATGAAGCAGTTCTGGATGCCTTGGTACTGTTTCGCTGAAAGGAACAACCTATGACAGAGCATCATAACAACAAGGCTATGTACCAGTTCTTCTGCGTTGCCCTTCTCTATCTGGAAGATAGTATAGGAGACTTCTGCCTCGTCAACAAGGACTATGTCCCACAAATAAAGGACTTCCCGGAGTGGATTATCACTGAAGCAATACTTCGAACCGCTGCCATGAGAACCAGGGACTTCGGGCTGTTCCTCAACAATAACCTGACCTTCTCGATAACCAGTGATGCTGGCAGGAGGATGATCCAGTGCCTAGCGGATTGCGCCCACCGACAGAGGTCAGAGGAGGTTGAACCTACAGGCTCCGAGTAATGGGAAGATGACAATGTGTGTCAGCCGGAGCGAGGGAGCAATGTGGGCTATACATAGAGCAACACCAAGTTCAGGGCTACCAGATTGCTGCATATCCGCATTAATGAGGAGTGCTAGTAATGACAACGACCTAACCAACCTGACCTGACTTAATGACAAGAATGTAATCAACACAACCTAACCTAATGATGAGAACGCAATTAACCTGACCTAACCAACATAACTTGAATGAGCACGCTCTCCAACAAATGCTCTCGAAGTGGAACACCTGAGGAAATGTACTTGCAGCACTGCCGCTGTGAATTTGTCGTGATATCTGTCTTTCGACATCCCTTCCTTCACTCATTAGCTGAATTTTCTATGGCGCTTTTCTTTCACTGCCGCTCCCTTCACTCATTGGCTCAATTCACTGTATAGCCCATATAGTTCATTCAAGCCTGGCAGCCTAGCGATGATATAAACCCCGAACAATGGGACAAAGACAATGTATGTCTATACAAGAACTGTTAAAATGACAATGCATGTCAATCTAAATGACAAAATACACCCCAGATACCAGGATGAGGACACTGCGTGTCCGCGATATGACATACCCAGATGACGGGATGACAGCAATGTGTCCACTAGAATATACTCTGGATAATGAGATGGAGGCAATGCGTGCCTGAGCTGGAATTCATACTCTGGACAGTGGAATTTTTAGGGCAATGCATGTCCACGTCACCGATACAAATGACAGCATGGGTTGAATAGAGTGGGCCACATGGGTCCAACAACCCTGAGAAAAATGGGACCAGCAAATCCCCAGAGGTGACGGATGACTAGTGACCAGGTGCCACGAGGGCATGGCTGCAACAACGGCCATCCATCCAAACTGTCCCATTAACTGAACGGCTCTGATTGATGACACGAACAAACTGAGGGACATCATGAGACCCAGACACAGACCGCACGAGGCAAAGGAGCCCGTATCACATTCCTCCATTCGCAGGTGTCGATAATGACCTACTCGGGGAGGCATTAGAAGGTGACGAGGAATGCACAAAGCCAGAGAATGATCAGAAACCCGCAGGATTTGGAAGCATGAAGAGTAACCCTTAGGATGGCTCGCAGAGAAAAAAACTCAGGAAACATCTACGTGCCACCACCCAACCAATTCCAGGCCCTCCTAGGTGGGAGCCAACACAATGCCATTGCAGCCACTCGACAGATCACTCAAGCAATCCTTGATGGTCGACCAGCCGCACTGCCTCGGCAACAACAGCCTTGTGTACTGACGATCAGAGAGGCACAAGACCCCTGAACTCAACATAGTCAATTTCTCCACATGGAGGATGTAGAGAGAGCGATTCACTGCCACCATTGACGTCAATGGATGGAGCAACACGAGGGCCAGGAGGGAACTGGCCATCTGTATCGCCAGCGAGGCAGGAGACCTAATCAATGACATCGTGCTGGTACCCACAGATGAAACTATCAACACCAACTCCTGGCCAGTCCTCGACCAGTTTGAGAACTTGATCATCCCCAGTACTCACTCCAGTATAACCAAGGTACAGCTCGTGTCCGCCCGATAGGAGCCGAACAAAGACATCTGGCATCTGAATGTTATGGATGAGGGCCCATCCGACGAACACCATCAGGGATGCCAAAGAGGATAGAGGCCTCATCAACCTCTTCCTTAAAAGTTTAGCCCATGAAAGGGCCAAGGTGTGGGCCTTCTTTCCCCGACAGCCAACAGAAGCCACTGGAAGGGTCCAGAACATCAAAGCTGGATCCAATATCTTCGGGATAAACAAAGGATCATTTAATGTCAATGCTCTAGATTTACACCATGGGAGGTAGGAATGGGACCTGTCTAGCCTGCGACAAGACTGGTCACATCCTGAAGGACTGCAGAGTCTGGAAAGCCTTCAAGGCAAAGCAGCAGCTGAGGCCGACGGGACATGCCTAATGCTAACTGGTGTCGGGAACAGACAGGTAAAAAGAATGCACAGGGACCTGAATTAGATTCTCAGGGCCATAGTACTAGACTCTGGAGACCCATTCGCATGGGGAGACCTCCTTCCCACATCCTGTACACACTGTGCACCACAATGTGCAGGCTGACCGGACAAGCACCGAACCAAATTTGTTCGGTAAAGACTGCTCCACATCCATAGATGCCATCTTCTGCTGGGTCCCACATGAGTGATGTATTGAGGATGCATGCCACCAAATACTACCAGAACATAAAGAAAAGGGTGGCAAGTGCACAACAATATGCACGTAAACACCTTGCCCCAGCAATAAAGAGACTGAGACGGCAATACCATCAAGACTTCCTGCCAGGAATGAAAGTGTGGCTGTTACCCCCACAGTACAAGCAGATACTAGCAAAAAGTGGAACTCACACTGGATGGGACCTTGGATCGTATGTGCACAGCAAGCAAAATACGAGATGCTGGTATGCATAACCCCAGACCCTGTCTGGAAAGAAGGAAACCACATGAACACCAGAGGTGAAGCTGTGAAGGGAATTAGACCGGGAAATGACCGGCATGACATTGACATGAGTGGCGACAAAATTTCCAGAAACCATCCTGGTAGCAGGAAAGGCAGAATGAGATGGCAATGGTACAAAGGAAGAACCAAAGGGAGCAATCACAGGTGGAGTTAGTGCATAACCGAGGTGTTTTTTGCCAGTAGCATGTCCAGCTCAAATTTGGCGCATGTCTTGTTCCATGTGCCTTCTGTCTCCACCCAAAATTCGAGCTCAAAATTCCAAAGTTTAAGTATCCATCTTTTGCATCAATTGTCCAACCCCACTTACTAATGTAGCTCTGTGGTACAGAAGGACTGACGCTAAATGCTGTGTACTATAGTTATGTCTGATTGATGTCAAATGTGGAGGAAGTCTTTCTCCACATGTCTTCTTTTCGTGCCGAAGATTTGAGCTTGATCAGAGATACTTTTACTAGTATGCTTTAAAGGCTTGCATATAAAAAAACACCTCCAAATGTGGTAATCAAGGTTCCCAATGGGTAGAGGAAGATGATTATCTCCAAATTATTATAGCTGGACTCCTCCAAGTGTCAAAATTTTGAGTGTCAAAATATCACCTCCCCATGGCCACTAAGTGATGAATAATCCTTAAAAATGCATGTACCCATCAAACGAGAACACAAAGTAGAATGAAAAACATGAAAAAGTCACCTTCTCAATGATGCAGCTACGCACACCCTTTTACCGCCGTTGGAAATCTCAGCACTTTTAGTTATTTCCGTCACATTGGGGCAGAATTGCGTATCTAAGGCGGCGAAAGCGATTTTATCTCTGAAATGCTTGTGTACTTGCGCGGGCCCTTGTGTAACAAAACGTAACTTCCTCTATATAGCAGCTGCAGAAAACCCCTGACGATTTAAACAAAAATTTGCCACACGCCCTCGAATACTTTCGAGTCTGATTGTTCATACCAATATATATGATCCCTACAGAACGTACATCTGACGAAAACAAAGCATGGCACTGAGTGAGAATGGATACCTTTGCCTCCTTCTGTTTCTTCTGCCCATACTGCCTGTCGCCACAACGGTCTCGGGGGCGTCGGTCTCGGCGCCGCTGTTGACGTAGCCTGAAGATCTCCTGCCTCCTATCTCGACAGCGGACCTGGTCGGGCTGCCGCTGCGACGAGACCGACGATGGTGCTGATCAGCTTGTTGATGCCATTGGTCTGCGGACTCCACGAGCTTGTAGCTTCCTTGCCTGGAACACACGAGGCTGCGAGTAACGTCCATCCATCGTGTACGCCTACTACGTTTTCTCCCATTCAGAGAAACAACAGTCCCCGTAACGTTGCCATCTCCTCATCAAAGGCAGCTACGTTGTACGCCGCCACTCACTCGCACAGCACTCGCAACTCTGTCACTGCATGTCGCGTACGTGGAACAAGCAGTTCACCAACATAAGCAGTTACCGTATAACATCGCGGTTTGCTGAAGCAGCGTTATATAGAGCAAACACAGGCTGCCACTGTATTCCTTTACAACGACTAAGGTGACAACTCATGCAGCCCAGGGATACCCAGTGAGGCGAGAAAGAGAAAGCAATCAAAAGTTTGTGGCACCAGCAACCTTGCTACAGTTGGCGTACTTGTAAAGAGGCTTTTAGGAGCCCCAAATATACTCTTCCCTACTACTATAATTCTTTACTCCTTCTCTCTTGTATGTGAGGAGAGAGGCTGATTGTAGTAACTGTCGCAGAAACTGCCGCAGGAAAGCAATACGGAAGAACATTCTTAAAGCCCTTCTACTTAGGCAAGTACAGTAAGTATGCATCGTCACAGTTAGCCCACTCTGCAGAAGAATGCTGACGGTTGTAAGAAAACAACAACCTGCGACGCAAGACATGCACGCCTACGTATTGCGCTTGTGATCTGCCACTCTTGGAGAAAACAAAAGCCACCATGAATGCACATGCATGTCCTCAGTATTAGCGTCCAATTACGTATTCAAACGATGTGTGCCCATGGACGTGCCCCGCACATAGGCATACTCCTCCTGGTGCTACCACTGGTGCGTCTCTCCAATTTCTTTTTTGGGCTGGAAACAAAAGCTCTCGCTCTCTATCCGAATCCCCCCAGGGCTCTCTCTTTTCCCTTGGCATGTGTGATGGCTGGGCAGTAATCAACCTACCTACTACTGGGCTGGCGGGGGCCAGCCCAGAGCCCCCTTCTGGGCGCACACACGCTCACAAACACGCACACGCACACACTCAGGGGTACGCGCAGGGGTAGTGCAGCTCTAGTCCTGGGGGGCAGGGGGGGTCTGCCTTACAAACGGCTCATTTATCTTCATAGGCAGGGGAAAATGGTGACTGTGGAAAGAGAGCAGGTGAGATCCTGCCATTTCGATCTTGGAGCACGTGCCGGAGGGGAAGGCAGGAGGGGGGGGG
>JAAUXU010090663.1_pt1 | contig 22599 bp, 21 predicted proteins | sample 7278151 | NCBI WGS metagenome assembly JAAUXU01 (sample SAMN14350113, study PRJNA611818) | marine sediment metagenome | isolation source: surface marine sediment (1.8m) | place: French Polynesia: Moorea | collected 2018-08 | reverse complement strand
GTAGTAGTAGCAGTTGTAGTAGAAGTAGAAGTAACAGCACTAGTACAGTAGTAGTACTTTAAAGTTCAGTGCTGAATCGCTGGGCTGTTAGTGTCGGTGGAGTGCACACACACGCTCGTGCGCGGGTCCACGGGCCCGAGGGTGCGCGCGCTCACAGCCCAAAAGGGACGAAGAAATTGAGCCGCCGGAGTTAATTAAGTTCATGCAGCAGCAGTCAAGCTTCTCTCTTCCTTTTGCTGCCCAACTTTGTCCGTTCTCATTTTTGCTCTGGAGGTCGTTTCGCTCTCTCTCTCTCTCTCTTTTGAACAGCCTCTCCTTCCTCAACGCGCCTCGTATGTAGTGCGAGGACGATACGAACTCCCTCTGAGCTAATCTCCTACGATGTGAGAGTGAGATATACTCACAAAAAGAGGTCTTTTTGCGTGGCTGCATTCTTGCCTCTCCTCCCACGACCAACAGACATGTTCATTTCATTTTTGACAGCGCAAGATTATAAGCGGTCTCTCCTCCTCCATGGAAATTGGAGTTCTTTCTTTTTCTTTTGAGACTCTTCTTAGTTTTTTTTTCCTTCGTATTCTCTGGGGAAGCAAAGACAGTCGGTGGCGGCTTTTTGCATTTTAGGGCTCTGAGACAGAGAGAAGAAGCAGGAACGTCTGACAAAAGCCCGGTGGGGAGGTGGGGTTTCTTCCGTATTTAGTGCCGTACAGCACCTACCTGCATTACTACACATTCACCCCTCGCCTTCTTCCTTCCAGATGCAAGAGCATCATCTTTACGCCCCTCTTATTTTGCTGAAGAAAAATATTACTTCTGCAGAGGGCAGTTAAAACTTTCGCTTCTCCCCCTCTATCTCTCTTGCGGCAAGCAAAAACTGAGACTACTTAGAGGTCTGTTTCTCCGGCACCGACGGCGGCGACGACGACGACGACGACGACGACGACTTTGCTTTTTATAATATGGCGCCTAACTGGGGAAAAGAGTACTTGGTCGCACTGGCGAAAAAACAACAAAATGTTGTTTCATGCTTTGGCTGGGCTCTCACACACACTTCAGGTTAGTTTCGACCGGAACAAATGAGCAGTACCCACTTCTCTGGGGAAAGTTGGGATGTTGAGCTGGCAGACTATGTATTGGAGTAAATGAGCGCACTGCACTGAGCTTAACACTTCTCCGAAAGGTTTGCCGGCCACATTGGGTGATGAGTAGACGAATTGATCTACTCGACTACATAAACGCCTGAGACTACGTATGAGGATTAATCTATCAGCTGGAGCTACCTTGATGGTGGCACGCGGACGTGCATTTGCGCAAACACATTATGTGATTACGCCAAGGAGAGCCACGCGCGTTCATACGTACGCACACGTGGAAAACCCCGGGCAAGTGCAGCATCAGTCGGGCCCCTCAGAAGAATTCGAAAATGTCCAATGCAAGGAGCTGTTGTTGCGGGGTGACTCGCTGACCTGTGGTGGGAAGTCACCTGTCACGAGGGGGCAATTAACGGCAATAAGTCATTTTAAGTGATGATCAGGCATAAATTATGCAAGTTACTGTGCGGCAGACAATTACTGGGGCAATAATAACAACCGAGGCATTGAATGCTGCACCGACACGTCAAGTGACCTCAAAAGCGGTGCACCCTGCAGAAGAAGGAACGTATGATTGGCACTTTGCCTAATCTAAGTATGCACGTCACGTAAACAGTTTGACACTCCCGGATCACAATCACGCGTTCAACGTGTCAATCGAGATAGTACTGAGGCAGGTCTAAAAATGGTGGAGAGACTAAAATGGAGGGTTTTACCAAGAATGACACAAGGACTCCCATTATATGGAGCGGCTTTTGGCCATCGCCGCAATTACGCAGAGTAATTTATGAAGCAGCCATTGGTTTCATGGCGGAAAAAATGGAATTGTCCTGAGTTCGGCGAAAAAAAAAAGGCCTGAACAGTGGAAGCTCGATGTAGCCACGTCCAGTTTACTCTTTGGCGCCTTCACTGCAGCAGGTGATGAGTGTATGTGTGTTTCATGTAGTCAATCTTGCAGTCTTCGCCATATCGAAGTTCGACTGTATTTGTGGCGCGCCTCCTCAGACCCCCGCACCAGCGCCAAGAAGACTGTGCGGCTTTCACCAGTACTAAGCAGTGATCGCCTTTTATCTCAATTAGTCTGAGGAAAAAGAGCGAGAGGGTTATGAGAACGTCAGTCAACGTCGAAGCGATGTGATATTGACAGCGCCAGAGGGATGATGAATGTTAAACGCATATCGGTTTCGTCGGAAACGTCTGATACCATTAGAGTGCTTCCTGCTCGGTGCGTGAAACTTCATTCGCCGGGTGCGGTGGGTGCGCGGTGCAGCAACGCTAACCTTTTAAGTGAATTGCTCGCTTTTTTTTTCCTTCTTCCCTCTCAGCTTTCACATGTTAGCGCAGCACCGAGGTGAGTACGTAGTGAAAGTGTCGAGAGAAAAGAGGGGCTCCTTGTATCCCCGCTAGGCTTTAACGGTTGTTGGGCCATTGCTGAGATGACGAATTGTTCTGTCATTGCTGCCACTCGCGCGCACTTCCATGGAGGTGGAGGAGGAGGAGGAGGAGGCGGCGGCGGCGGCGGCGGCGAAGGAGAAGGAGAAGGAGAGGAGAAGCAGCAGAGGCAGGACCCACATGGGTACGCACGGGACGGCAGGGGAGGAATAAAAAAGAAATGGGGAAGGAAATTTGGGTGGGGAGGATCTGTGACCCCTGCAGTGGCCGTGGCAGCCGCGGCGGCAGCAACGAGATCATCCCACCATGTTAATGATAGAGACAAAGGAGGAAGGAAGAAGAGGGGGGGCAGCGGAACTGGAGATTGATGCATTGCTGGCGTTTGCCCCTTTGTTTGTGTGCGTGCGGGTGTTGGAGAACGACTGCACGAGCGGCATCTTCCTCACCGCTGACGAGAACGCGCACGACATTTTGGGATATCCAACCCGAGGTGAGATCGACGCAAAATCCATAGACTTGAAGGGTTAGATTGCATAGCACAAAGAGCTGGCTGGCACAACAAACATGTCAAACATCCAGCCCTCCTTTCAAAGAACCTGTCAGAGCAGATATCCCATGAATATACAATTACGTAAGTGAGTAAGTAAGCACTTGTTAAAAGGCAGCCAAAGAATGGTGGCAACAGTGAACTCCTTATACTTAGATTAAGTGTCCCTTAATGGGGTTTTCGCAGTTCTCCGCTTCGACATTAATGTGTATCGCTTAGTGCATTGTTTTCCTCCCCCCCCCCCTCCTGTACCCACCCATTTTAGGCGCTCTGGTAGACCCGCACTGTCACATGCCTGCACTAATGTCTTTTCACTAATGAGGCCAGCGCTTGCTCCACTAGCAACGTTCCACGCACAAACCTTCTCCACTCGCTGCGTTAATCACTGCCGGGGGACCTCGCCGTAATCTCTTCTCCCTTTTCTTTCAGACCAACCAAGACCTAGAAACGACGTACGCACAGTGCGTGTCAGTGCTGCATGTACATAGGTACAGAACGTTCGTACGTTATGGGAGGAAGAAGAAGAGAAAAGAAAAGGTTCCCCCCCTCCTCCTTCCACTCCCACTCCACGTAGCAGCCCATTCTCATCCTGCTCGTGGACGGACCCGGCGCGATCCATATTAATGTGCGCTGCTGCAGTCCATCAGGCTTGCCTCGTAATGGGGAAAATTGGAAACCTCTCTCTTTTCTCACAGGCTGCCCTCCCTCCATCCATCCCTTGGTCCCTCCCTCCTCATCGGTGCCTTTGTCCGCCGGTGCAGGGAGGTTGTGCGCAAAAAAAGCGGCAGAAGATGTGAGTGAGAGCGAGAGTTTCTGCGTCTTCTTTCCCCTATGACGGATTGCTTGATGGGTCTCCTTTGCACACCGGCTACATTCTTGCGGATAGCAGCCAAGAGCGTGGTGTGGACCATTGCCACGGGGGAGGCTGTCTAGGTGTGAGCATCCGTTGCACTCGTGGTCGCAGTCGCTGGTGCTCTGCGCTGTCACGTCTGAAATTGCGGTGGGTCTGGTGGGGATTTGCAACTAGAAAAATCGGTCATGGCTGTGAGGCTTTTTACGTCGGGGGACCACGTTTGCTTATGCACGTTTCAGCCGCTAGATGGTGCTTTGGGAAGGAGGCAGGCGTCGATGTTAACTGAGTGTATAAAATTAAAATAGCGAGGCAGTGGAATATTATTTCCCCCCCCCCCCCCAACTTGTGGCTTTTTTATATCACATTTGGCCCGCTTTCATCCAAAGCCAACGGACCTTCCTGCTCAAAGCAATCAAGACCCTGCAGGAGGCTTGACTGCCCTCCGAGAAGCGGTCTGACCCTTTGGACAATGTCAAGGCCAGGATCAACAGCATCCCTGGCAGCAAAGGCCTGCAGCTGCAGGACAAGCTGAGCACTGTGTTGACAAAGAATCCTGGACTCGCTTCTTTGGAAATAGTGGAGAAAGCATTGGAACGAGAACTTCCTACTGGAATGGGTCCGTTTGATGTTGCCCAGCTGAAGTACTGCCAATCCGATGGCCGCAGCTGATGCACAGATATCCTTTTCACGGTACAAAACGTTAAACAAAGATGGAAATACCACACTGGAACTGAGACGACCAGTACCAGCACCGCAGAACGGAGTTTGCTGATTTTTTTCTTTTTTTTTGGCAACAAAACGGATAAGGACGATTACAAAGATGTGTATTTTGGTGCCAGCGTAGTTCTGTCAATTGCTGAAGCTGAGCAATTTTTTCCGCTTTCTTCTCACTCATAGCTCGTTGTGACTGCGTTGAAGTCAAGCACCAACGTCTTGTGTCTTCCTCCTTCCCGCCTGTTTTTCCCCCACTACATACTCTGCTAATACAGGGCAACGCCTGCTTGTTTGGCAAAAGTAGGTGGGTGTCCGTCGAGAAAAAGACACAAGTTGTTATAGGGGGACTCAACAGACAGAGAGACCACGGCGGAGAAAAAGAAAAGAGAGGAGACGTGGCTAAGTTCACAATGAGCTCAATCAATGAGAGCAACAACAAACTCGTCAGCAGGGAAAATATAAGGGAGGGGAATTGGGCAAAAAAACAAACCTCCTTCGGCTCCTCCCTCAGTTTTTCCTCAGTGAAGGAGGTAGAGAAAAGATGCGGGCTCACCCAAGTTCTGGACCTTAAGAGAAAGAGGGGAAATGCGGAAGTTTCGTTGTGTTGAGTCCTCTCAGGACAGCTTGACACCCGAGAATTCGAATTACTTTCCTGCACCACAGGACAGCCAGACCAACGCCCTCGTGATGCAGTTCATTAGAAGTGTGGTGTAGTTTTAAAGAGGCACAACTTACACTGGAATCAGTTCAGGAAAGTCAGACAGTGCATTGCTTTTTTCCCCAGGTTGAGCAGCACTGAGCACTCACAACAGAAAGCAACCGACAACCAACGTTGATTTTTCTCTTCCGGCTTCAATCAATTATGTACCGCAACCCAGATCAGGGTGGGCTTTCACTGGGAGGCCCAGTAGGCCTGGGCCGGGTTTCAGGTCAGGCTGGTAACATGAGGTGAGACCGGCGTCTTCATTTCCTGCTCAAGGAAGCGGCAGCCCTTGTCAGTGTCAAGTTGTTGATGACAGAATGGCAAGACCCACTCGCTCGAATTATTCTGTTGCGTCACGTGTGCAAATGCCTCCGCCGGTTGGTTGCCTGGATGAGCCCTGCTTGGTCGCCCTGGAGACGGACAGCATTTGTAATTGCTTTCTCATCCCTCCTTGAGGAGAGCAAACGTTGCTTCCGTTTCCGCCTGAAAACGCGACGATATTTGGTAACGTGGCTGGAACTACAAGCCTTACATACGAAACTAATTATTCAGCATCCTTTGCCTCTTCCAAAGCCTTTAGAATTTCCCCTATCCTTCATTCAAAAAGGCTTTCTTGTGCGTCGTACGATGTATGGCCCAATCTATGCATGCCAGATTCTTCTGAGGCACAATTGGTTGCTTTTGGGAAAAATCTGTCCCGCTCAGCTTGAAAGATGATTCTTCAACGTGAAGCTATTCCAGCCCTGCTCCCTTCTCATTTCTTACCTTCTGCTTGTCCAGGCCTCTGGTTACAGGGAGCCACAACCCTGTGTGCGTATGTAGTCTCGGGGTTCTTGAAAGAGTGATAGGTATAAAAATACGGACGCACGTCAGCGTTACACATGACCATCAGTGCTGGCACCGATGTTCGGGTGACCGCAGCCATCTTGGTACATGTGCTGTGTGCCCGCGCATTGTACTCCATGTCGTCCACGTACGTATGCTGCTCAAAGTGCCCATTGTGCCGTGCGTACAGTGCACGTCAGGAGAATGATACCTCGGCATCATCATATGTTGTAGTCCACTCATTCTGCATAGGAGGACGACCGCTTTCACAAACCCATTTAGCTTGTCTTCTTCTATTATTCGTCTTCTCTGTCTCCTTTGTGCGTGTTGTGCGCCAAGTGTACACACACTCACGCACGCACGCACACACACACAGAAGGGTGTCGAGAAAAGCAGAGGAAACGTGCACGTAGCGTCCCTTTGAACAGGATCCCGCGAGGGACAAACGAGAGATGAAAAAGTGCAGAAGACGCCAACCATTTCCACCAACTTGTCCTGAACCGTACTATGTACGTGCGTGTGTACGTACACAGTCGTTCTATTTGGTATACATTGCAGTACACATTTACACTGTTCTACTTGCACAGTGCTTACACTGCTGTGACAGTTTCTGCTCCTATAGCAGACAAGAAAGACCTTCTTCCCCCTTTCTAGCTTGCAGCATTGGAGTGGAACCTCCGCCGGAACTTTGATATAGAATCCCACTGAGAATTTTTCTTCTTCCAAACATGCTGTTGCTTCTTTCATTCTTTCTTCCCTCTCCCCCTTTTCTGGCAGTGTGTTTTCTTCAATCTCTTTCTCCAGAACTCCTTTTGCTCTTTCTCACGACTGCCAGACCCTTTGGTGGCGAGAATGAGGTGCAGATCACAAAAGAGAAATCGGATCATCGTGCTGCTATAGCGCGCACACCCACATCCACGCACGCACGCACGCACGCACACACCATGTATTGTGCTTACACCACCTATAGAATGAATTACATAGTCTATCTATTCTTTTCCGAAAGACTGCCATGAGTCTAGCAGGTCGTGTGCTGCGCTGTGCTGCGCTGTGCTGCGCTGTGCTGCGCTGTGCTGCGCTGTGCTGCGCTGTGCTGCGCTGTGCTGCGCTGTGCTGCGCTGCTCCGGCGTGGTGTGCTGCGCACTGAAGTGAACTGCCCACCGGACTGAAAACTAGTTTTTCAAGCCTAGCTAAGCCGAAGACAGTTTTTATCGCTCCGAAAAGCTGAATCTTGACCAGCCTTTACACCAATTTACAAATCCCTTCTCTTCTCAAAAGAAGCGACCTCCCTTGATCGGGCTGCAGCAGCAGCTACCATAAAACTTGTACGACTATGGGTGGGGAGAGGAAGAGAAAGGACATATAAATAACCTTGCGGGTTGACATGTTATTGGTTAGTCGGCTATTTCTGCGTCTCTCTTCTGCTCCCACGCACACTGCAAAAAGTGTACCCATGGAACTATGTAATGGATGGTGGAAAAGGTCTGAGAGGAGGCCGATAGCCAGAAATATTTCTCTTTTTTGTGGAGCCCTTTTTTCCCCATCCTGCGAGAAAAGACAATTTTGCACCCACTGCAGCCGACCGAACAGAAGAACAAGGTGGGAAAAACACGAGCGCGCCAGAGATTGTCCCTGTCTTCACTCATTTTTGCGCAATGAAACAAGTTCCTCATTGTTGCTGGGATGGGGGAGGCCCGGGGGGGGGGCGAATATTAGTTGACATTTACGATGAAGGAAGGGATTTCTTTATGCCTGAGAGGGGCCAGAGCTAAGGGCTTGGCTGCCCTAACAACGACCACTTCCTTCATCCCCCTCCGAATTCCTCATGCGGAAAATTGAGTTGCGAAAAGAAACTTTACTTTTTTCTCGGCTGCCGCCTCCCTCTTCTGTTGTTGTTGTGTGTACTAGCTCGGATGGATAAGCCGACAAAAAATGGATGGCAGTGGCGATGACACAAGTTTGAACAACTTCATCCACCACGCATTGGGCGCATTTTTTTAGGGGCGTTGGCGGCGCAGTCGTGACAGGAGGGGCCTTGAGGGAGCTTCTTTTGTCCCGGAGAAGACCAGAGCGCAGCAATTTATTACAGTCCGTTGCTGCATTTGCATGCTGTCTATGCAAGTCCTTCTTTCTTCTGGCGGAAGTTCACCACTTGAAGGCAACACAGCGTTAAGACATAACGTTTTTTCCCACTCAAAACATCTGGCGCGATGCACTTTGAATCGTAAAAACGTCAGCAGAGGATCGAGTTGAATGGCCAACAAGTTTCGCCTCTGACGGACAAAATGCTACATGAGAGCAGTGTTGCAGACTTTGGGTGCAAGCTCTGGGTGGCTGATGGGCCAATCACTCTTTTGTGTCGGCATCCGTTCAATCATCAAAGCGAGGAGATCCCAATTGGAGTATCCTCACCCGGCTTCCCGACCGACAGGGCAATTCTGTCAATATATCGGCTTCTCAAAAAAGCCCCCCCCCCTTCTAACCCCGGCCTCCACCCGTTGGTTTATGTTACATACCCACATCGCGGCTCCTCTAGGCAGTTTTCCATCAAGGAATTTTCTCTGCTCCCTTCAATTCCCCGGGGAGGAATGTGCCTGCTACGATCGAGGCTGAATATGGGAGGGGAGGATCCCAGCGACGCCAATTTGAGACTCTGATCTTGTTAGTGCGTGTTCTTCCTCTGGCCACTGCCCATTTGCCATGCGTGGCCGGCGTCTGAGTGCCGTAAACACGACCTCGGCCTCTGCCTCTGCCTCGGGTCCGGCCTCGGTCTCTCTATCTTCGTCCAATATCTCAGGCAGAAAGGTTAATCTCCTCGTCCGAAGCCATTTACATAGCAAATGACGGCCTCAGTAGTATTATCGGCTTGCCCAATTTTTATCTCGCGATTTTTCTTTGCGAGATCGTCCGAGCATACATAACTAACTACCTCCACCCCTCCCTCCTTTGAGGAGCCCCGGGAGGGGCCTTCGATTCATGCAAATGAAGCAGTTGAAAAATGATTCCTTAATTTTGCTTTTACCTAAGATTCTCCTTTATGTTGTTAACAAGTTAAGAATCTGCTGGGAAATCAGGAGGTTTACACATCGACGACGCTTCTGGCACGGCCATAAATAACCAGCCTTTTTCAATTCCAGGTGAGTTCGGCCCAACTACGCACAGAAGATCCAGCGGAGTGGCAGATATCGTGAATACATTATCCTCCTCCGTAACGCACACATGCGTATGTATGGGAGGGAGGACATACACAGGGGGCGCTGGCTGCTGTCGTAGTTGCCCCTACGCCCGCCGTCGTTGCCTGGTCCTTCTTTGGCAAGATGGAAGAGGAGGGAGACTGAGAATTATCGAAATCGCTGGGACAAATTTCAAGCTGTCACTGGCAGCTCCAGAACCTGGGAGAGACGGAGAAACCGCCAAGTTGTTCTTGCGCACCAGCTAAATACTCGACTCCACTTTCGCAAAGACTATTATTGAAATGAGGAGAGCCACGCTGGAAATGGGATTTCTACTTCCGAGAAGGAAGTCCTCCTCCTAACCACAATTTTCATCGGCTTTCTCCTTCCCTTTCTTCTCCCCCTTTCACCATTAGCGATCGAGCGATCTCCCTTTCAAAAGCAGGGATCGCCGCGGAAAAAAATAAGCCGAAAGCTCCCTTCATTGGGGAAAAACTTCTCCCATAAATCTCTTGACTTTCAAACTTTGGCAACTTAATAGATTTCCAGCGGAAGGCGATCACGTTCGAGCGAGTGGTGATAGCTTGGTCTTGCCGCAATGGGAAGAATATTCATGCAGATCTTTCAGCTCGTCCTCCCCCTCTTCGATGATTGCGCCCCCGTAGATTAGATCCTCCTCCTTTCTATGGCCCAAGATTGAGCGAAAAAATCCAGACCGTAATTGAAAGAGGAGAAGCCCCGGAAGGTTTGCTGTTGCCTTTGTGGATGGAAATCATAGTGTACTGAAAGGGGAGACATTTATCCGCTCTTTCGCTGCATCCGTGATGCCTCCACGTCCACTCCGCCAGACAGTTGGTTGGGGAGGGAGGGGAGAAGAGAGACGTTCCTCAAAGACTCAGTGCCAGCTTGACATATTAAGACTGGGTTGGGGCCTCTGTCAGCCATTCTGGTGGAGCCCAGCAGCTACTGTGAGCTGTTTGCTGAAGAAGGTCCAATTTTTCTATAAATAGACATGAGGCCTTCGGTGGCCTGAAAGGGACAGATATGACCTTGATGCTCCATAGTTTTTATTCAGTGACCATATGCCAAATTTGGCCTCCTTCTGCTGAAATTTCGGCCTCCAGCTCTCGACGTACGCAAGTGTCCTCGGACTACTTTTTTTTTGCACACATAGTTGCGTCTCTGATGAATCACCGACTTTCTTCGACCAGGTCTGGACTATTGTGAATGTTTTTGGACTCCAGGCCCGACCGAGCGGGGTCATGGCAACACTTTGGTCTGTCTGGTGGAGTGGATGCGTTTGCGATGAATCTCGGAGGAAGGACGGACGGACTCAGGGCGGATGTTGCAAAGCCGCAAGCCAAGCTAACGATTTTGTCGCATGATGAGAGAAAGTGTGTGTTTTAAGAGGAAGAGGAAAATTAATTTCAATAAGCTTCTCTCTCCTCTTTCTCCTTGGGCTCTTCCGTCTTTGTCGCCCTCTCTCTCTCTCTGTGCGCATGCTTCAGTAGGATGAACTGATGATAAATCGATTACCTCACACACAGGACTTCAGTGCTCAACCCTGGAAGAAGAAGTGTGGAAAGGAGAAGGTGGAGAGAGAGAAAGAAGGGTGTGGAGCATTTTTGCCAGGAAGTTTGGCAAAAAGACCCTTTGTGGTTTACCACCCTGTTGAGCCAACGTCGCCTCCTCATTTCCTGCGGAGTCTTCCATCTCTTGACAATGCCCAGCCTTGGATGGATCAGCACATTCGAATCGGAATGAGCGGCCAAGGTGCTGTTAGCCAGGGAAATGAAGAAATCCGCCGCCACCTTTTTTTTTTTTTACTTCCCTGCCTGGCCCCGATGACTTGCGGAGCGCTTTCCACTGCTCCACCAGACAGACTGCGTACAGTGTGAGTCATTGAAACGTCCAACGCTTGGACAATGGAGGTCAACGGAGGCGGAGGAGGAGGGCTGCCTCTCCAAAAGAAGGGGAGTCCTGAGCAAGAAGAGTGACATGAGGAGGATAGAAGAGGTGTCAGAAGAAAATTTGAAGGAGGGCCACTAAAGTTGTGAGGGACAAATTTGTCGTCTCACCCAGTAGGAGGGGACTGGCACTTGTCTCTCTGAATAAGCAAGTTTGTCTAATAGGGAGGACCGCTTTGCAGACGTAACTATTCCCGTTTTCAAAGGAGAAAAGTCTTTTCCACATCCCTGAGCGCACCTTGTTACGAGAGCTTTTTAGGAGAAGACGCTTTTCTGCGTGAAATTCGACAGCTCTGGCAGCCTCCTACGCGCGGTAATCCGATTATGGACCATGCAACGGCTTTGACGGACTCTCGTTTCTTGTGGGATGGAAAAATATATCCTGGGGAAAAAGCTGGCACCGCTGTAGTGTCAAAGAAGGGCTCTCCAAATTGAGATTTAGCTGCCTTTGGTGTCTTTATTACACATAAATATGCGCTCGTGAAAGTGGCTCGGTTGTGCGTTTCTCTCTCGCATGAAAACATTCCCCAGAGATAATAATTCTTTCCGGCCGTCGCCTCCTCCTAATATCTACCTACGCGGGCTTTTTCTCTTTCACACACACGCCACAAACTTGTGTGCGTGATAAAGATGGATGGTTTGCGCGGACGTTTATGCATAAAGTGTGCCTGGGCACTGCGTGTAACGTGTATAATGCTTATCCGCTCACTGCGCATACGATATGAACACGTAAAAGAGTGGCAGTAATGCTGTAGGACAACTTCCCTACGGTCCCCTTTTTATGCAGTGCCCTATTATTACACTGGAATACACAACCAGTGCGTGCGTGCGTGCGTGCGTGCGTGTGTGTGTGAGCTTAAGCCTTTTATCTCTCCACTAACCTGCTGCGAGCTCGCGCAAATAGAGCGGGGGGAAAATGAAACATGGTGGTTGCTCTACGCAATAATCCGGTCGGCCTTGTAATGAAAGTCTATTGTTATTGTGTGTGTGTGAGTGAGCTCATGACGTTACACAGGCATGTATTCGTTTATGTGCATTGTACACTACATATAAAGCACGTGTAAAAAAGCGCTAGAGCCTCTTTGGAGTTGTTTCGTAAAGTCAGGTGCAGCTAAATTTGTCTCCTCCCCTTCCCTCTTTCTTTTTCCTTAGCCTTTCAAAGCGCTGCATTGACGAATGCATGGTGTGTGTGTGTGTGTGTGTGTGTGTGTGTGTGTGTGTGTGTACTTGGTGAGGTCGATGTCGTACTGTGCTCACGTGCACAGGGAGTGAGAGGCAGCGTCCTGTGTCGGACGTACGTATATGAGCAAGGATTACACAGCAGCAGATCGTGGTCAAATAAAGGAGGGGGAAGTGGAGCAAAGAAGCTATTATTGACAGCGGCAGCAAACCTTCTTTTATTTGCTCGGGCTGGATTTGACGACGACAAAAGCAATTTCTGCTTTCATTTCGTTGTCCCCCCCCCCTTCTCGCTGGATTCGATTTCCCCGATCTGACAGATTTGTTGTGGGAGCACCACAAACACAATAAACGTCGTCTGCTTTCTTTCTCTGCGATTGCTCCGAATCTCGCGTGTCAGGGACCAAAGACCATTTTATATAAGACTATAATAGATAACTGGTGCTACTTGCCAAGACAAAGAATGGCTCTTATAAAGAGAGAGCGAGCTAAAGGTCTTTGATTTCGTGTTTTTTGTCGACTTTTTGTCAAATCTGTCACATCTGTGCACAGGCGCTTTTTTTCCAATAAGTGACAAAGTTCAAATCTCATCTCCCTCCAGGTCTAAATATAAGCGTCATTCCACTTGAATATTCCGGCGAAAATGGTTCCTGCTGGATGTGCAACTTACGCAACCGACAGACACGAGAAATGCTCCTTATTGTTCCTCTCTCCTCCATTTCTTTTTCCTGCAGCGAGCGATCAAATATTGATGATGTAGCTGAATCCTAGTGACGCATCGAAAAAGAAGACAAAAGTGAGAGTTCGTGGAAATAGAGATAATGGGTGCAAAAAGAAGGAGGGAGAGAAATGGAGTGTGTGTTTTTCTAGAAACCCCATCAGTTACGCTGACAAGAAGAGTAATTGAGTTTCAGTCACGTGAAGTAGCAGTACTTAACACGTGAAAGCAGCCTTTTCTTCTACCTAGCAACAATGAAGGCTGCGGAGAGAATCTCAGTGAATTTGGGGCAGGACAGCTCGGCCAAACAATGCTGGAGGGCGATCCGGACTGAGTGAGGGTGCGCTTACCGCGGCAGATTTGGCTCACACTTTCCGCATCTTTGTTCTGCCACCGGCAACACTCTCGGAAAGAGCATCGTTATTGCATTAGTCTTGTCGGTGAAGACCAGACTTAGAGGTGGTGAGGGCCGATAGCTAGCGGGCCCAGGGCTGGTGCAGGCTGCCATGAGGCCCGGCCGTTTGGGCCTGCCTCAAGCGCTTCCGGCGGAACCACCAAACTTGGTGGCGGACTTTGACAACCGGGGATACACGGCTTGTCTCAGTCAGGTTCCAACTTTTGTATTCTCATCTTTGGGCGCAAATTGGTCATAGCAAGTTTTTGTCGGCAGATGTCTTCGACTGAAGTCGGATACGTCGCCCATCAAGGCAGGACTTGGGTGGGTTGGGGATGCGGTGCGTGCCGACGTTGCCAAAGCTCGCCAACTCCTACGCCACGTCCGTCCATACAATACGCACTGATGCCAAGTAGACGAGATAATCTTTGCAGTGACTCGCAGTGTTTCTTCACCAAGTTCGTCTCACCCCTGAGCAAGCGAGGCTGCAACTTGCATGTCCTCCAGTGCAAGCGCGTCCTCACAGCAGTCGCTTAAGGCGCAGTTGCTCCCCCGCCTGGTCCGGCCGAGTCCTGATCATGGCTTTCACCGTCCTCCTTATCGCGCCGCGCCTTAAGATTTGGAGATCCTGAGTATTCGCATCGGCAAGAGGTCACTTGGGGAGCATTATGGTAAATAACGTAAGCGCGATTCCTTCTGAAGAGCGAGGGGGGAAAAACATCCTTGGAGACCCATAGATCGAACCTGCAAAGGAGCAAACGCGTCTCAATAACGGCAACTTTTCTTCGGTGGGTGGTGCTGGGGCCTGGAAAGGAAGGGCTTTCTTGGAAATTGCAGGCAGCGAAAGTGCTCGAATTTGCATCTACAAAGCTCTCGCTTATGGCGAGTTTTTTCCACGCGCTCACGCGCGCGCGCGCGCGTGTGTGTGTGTGGGGGGAGAAAAATGGGCGGAAGTATTGCGTGCGACGGGTTTTTTTTACCAATCCACGCGCACGCGCAATTTCTCACGTGTGAGGTTGAAAGGCGAATTCCGCGCATGCACGCAAGAGTAAGATTAACAATGCCGGACGCGACGACGAGAGGGGGGGGGGAAATCAGCTTCCCCCTCCTCGCCATCAGTGGTGCTTACACATGTGCCCGCATGCTAATACAACGTGGCTGCCGAGGGGAGCGAGGGAAGCATCAAGCGAGAGGAGCCTCGTCAGCAAAGAAATCCTGCCCGGAGCATAAATATTCTTGAGCCCCCTCTTGAGATCTTACGCTGTAAGTCAAGAAGACCAGTTCAGTTACTAGGTACCAACTGACCCCCTTATCTCATCCCTGGAGAAGTGAGGTTTGGCCACCGAGGTGTTCAGGGGGATAAGTCCACGCCCCCCCATTGCTCACGAAGAATGGGCTGGGCCGAAAGTGTTCTTTCATAAATCGCCTTTTTTTACGGAAAATCAGTGAAAAATAGTCTTTTCTCCCGCTCTGTCTTTGTAGTATAGTGCTGAGGCGCTATTTGCGCGTCCCGTGACCAGCTAACGAAAACTACGAGCATGTTGGGCACAAAGTGAGGACTTACTATACACTGAACTTTGATTCTCTGGAGAGTCCAGATACTCCTGTTGGGCGAGACCAAAAAGCGAGCGAGTCAGTGAAATTTGCTAGTGAGAGTGAGTCACTTTGCTTGTCTCTGTCACATGATTCAAAATTGTGTTGTAGAAGGTGCTCTTTGGGGTGTCAGAGTCACCCCCTGGGAGACGGGGGTGGGATGAATGGGAGGATCTTGATCCCCCTAACAAAGCCCATACTTTTTACTCAAATAAACGGCTCCCCCGACCCCGAGGCAGAGAGAGAGAGTGGGGTGACCTCTCCGGGGGGGGGCAACTTCATGATGAGTGAATATTAACAAAGAGCTTCCCACAGGGGTGGTGGTTAGTTTGTTAGTCACATCTTAATTGAACAGTGACATCATTATGAAAAATACTCTTGAGCGGCCTAGTCCTTCACGGAGCATGCGCTCTAGGGACTTGGCTCTGTACAGTGCCTCTGTTACGAGGGTGTCTCTGTGCGAAATTCATACGTACCCAGGGGTATGACCACAAAAGCCGCATGCTGTGTGTGGATATTGAAAGTTTGTGCACACAATGCATTCTTCTCTGGTAGGTTTTTTGCTCCCTCTCCTCTCTCCTCGCCATACTTCTATTACTACAAGATCCTCCTTGGAGGCAAGAACAACATCGAATGCATACTGAATCTTTTCCCTCTGTTTCCAGAGCACTATCACATCTTCGTGGGTGATCTCAGCCCCGAGATCGAGACGCAGACCCTGCGAGAAGCCTTCGCGCCATTCGGGGAAATTTCGTGAGTATTTTTGCTTCTGTTGAAATATTACGAATACATCAAACGTGCACGAAAGGGGGGGGGGGTGAGGCAGGGGTGTGCGGGAGGGAAGAAGGAGTCTTGCTGACTTAGTGAAATATGAATGAAGTGGAAGTAGAATGCGGTAGGTAGTGTGGTGGCAGCACTGGCAGGAGGAGGAAAACAAGTGGAGGGGCTGTCTTCTGTTTGCCCTTTGGAATGGGCTTCCTGCAACTTTTCCATGACTCTCAAATTGTGCCCTCATTGCATCCAGTAGGGAAAAACTTCCTATGACTCTGCTTGGAAGGCAGTGACAATCCTGGTGGCAAGAAGGGTTCGGTGGCTTCGCTTGCGCAGCTGACTGGATATCAGTGAAAGATAAGCCCCAACTGAAGTAGCAATTCAACTTCACATAGATTCTAGCTCGATAAATGCAAAGTTTGTTTGGTTGCACTTCTTGTAGCGCTTTGAGAGGCCGTCTTTTTCGCAAACAGCAGTTGCTACCAGGACTGAGGAAGACGTTAAAGTGCATCTCAAGCTCGTTTTTCCGGCTACCATTTATCAATAAGCCTAAGTACCGTACGTGGATTTGCAACAAAAAAGTTTCCAAACTGAGGTGTGCCCTACATCAGACCTACGCTATATGGAAGCAAAGTTACTCATTGTGGCAGAGTTTACTATATCGAAGTTCGACTGTATTGCGAAAAAAATAACTGGTCCCAGAGCAAAAATGAACATCAGTTCAATTTCAGAGGAGATTCTTGGCTCTCCGCAGAGGGGTGAACCAGTTCTGCAGCTCCATCTAGTCAAAAGTTATGACCGGAAAAAAGTGCGCACTATACATACTTAATGCGTATGTTACAAAACTTTCACTTAAAAGTGCCCATTGTAAATGACTTTTTGGAAAATCTCAGTTGAATCCCAAGATTTGGGCCAAAGGCCAGACCCCATATCATGTTCCCCAAGAGGAGCGTCTTGAACTAGTCTACTATTTATATGTAATACACACACACACAGATATATATATATATATATATATATATATACATGCAGTATGTGTACACAAGGTACTAGGCCCAAAAACGAAAACCTTATTCTTTGAGGTGCATGTTTGTTATCTCATACCAAATGATGAAGACGAAATCAAATGTTTTCGGAAAAAAAGTTTTGGTCCCCCTCTCTGTCCTTTAGTCCTGTGGTGGTGAGGAAGAGCTCTCAAAGTCTCTACAGCAGGACGAGAGGGGACCCAAACAATGGATATTTTTCGTTCCATTTTACTAGAGTCCCTTCAAAGGGAGTCTTGGGTCGAATAGAGCTCACAGAGACAGATTTAAAAGGTTTGTTGAGCCTAATACGCATACAATTATGCAAACAGACTTCTTTAATCGTCAGACTTCAAAATTTTGTCTGAAAGATACGCCTTTACTTCGCTTTTGGACGGCTGGATGAGAGCGATCCTTGCCGACTATCGTCACGAAACCTCCGGCCAAGAAAGATTGCGTTTCTACTCGTAGCGTTTCTACTCGTGGAAGATCTTGATCGAGTCTGGCTCCGTCCACCGCCACGCTCTCGCCCGCAACGTACCCATCAACGTCGAGCACGCGTCCGCGACGCCCGTTTCTCCCCTGGAGAACGAGCACCTCCATGCGTTCACCGAAAGGCTGTGAGGGGTTAAAGAGCATCCTAGGGAAAGTCAATGCACCGGAAAACCTGATTCCAGCTCCCTCGACCCCGTTGCGATCCTCCCTTTGTCCTCTGATAGAAAGAGTACGATTTCCAGAGACTCGGAGAATGTCAAGAAATAAAATCGGAGAATTTTTCAGGCCAACATGTAATTGAATCCTATCTTTGGAGCGCAGGAATCTTATTTTTCACTGTCGATCGACAACAAAAAGTTTCCCCTCTCTTACAAGGAGGAGGAAAGAATGGGGTGAAAGAGAGAAAGATCTGGAGAAAATGGCAGCACACGCCATGTTTGTTCCTTATGTTCCCTCGTGTTCTCCCTCTTTTTTCGAGAGATTTATTGAAAAAACACGACGTTAGCATCACACGTTCTCCTCTCTCTTTATATGTGTATAATATAAATTATAGATATATGTATACTCGAGAGTTCTGTTCATTCGCAATGTTGCTAGGCAACATCATTTCATGAATTGACTACTTGATCTCAGACTATGTATTTCGTAGTGCAGTAATGAGATAAGGATAGGGACTCCTCTTTCTTGTCCATTTCACCCTCAAACTATCTGACTTTCTGAATCAGCTGGGCAATCTGGGTTACCCAAGTAGTAGGCAGGGGGGTCCACATCAAATTGCACACTCAGATCAGGAATCGGTACAGAAATCAGACCAGGCCGACGTCAAGAGTAACAAGCACTTATAACGATTGATAGTTTTAAGGGTCTTGGGGTACTGAAAGACGTAAACGGCAACCCACATGTAATTGTATATTAGGAAAAACAAAGTTCTTTGATCTGTAGCAATATTTGAAGACATTCTGGACAAATACAATGAAAGAAATCTTCAGTTTTGGGATCTCCTTTCTGTCTTCAAAGTTTCGTATGTAAGGACGTTAGTTCGACATTTCAAAGTTGACGTGGACCTGCTTAGTTACTTTTTAGATGCGAAATTGTAGTCATATGAAATGGAAAGCAAAATATGTGTAGCTTTACCTTCCAAGTTTGGTGTATGTACTGAACTTAGTAGATAGTGAAACTTTATTGCAAGAGAGGAGTCTCAGAAATTTTTTTTTGAAAACCATTTTACTGCATAGTCATCATTCGGCCGTAGGAAACATACCTAGGACGCACTCAGGAAAAATCTGAATTTCTCGTTCTATCTTAATATATGAGTTGCAACTTTATTACATTAAAAAATACCAATGTATTTTCCTCTTTTCGCCGTCTCTAAAATGCACCTCGAAATCGCCTGCGTCTTATACGCTACGCAAGGGAGAAGCTGGTTCAAGGTAGCAGCTGTTGATCAGAGTGGGTCTTCATGATGGCGGGAAATATGGTTGTGTCGTTGGGCGCCCCAAAAAGTCATATTAATCGCCTTTTCCTTGTCAAAACCAACACGTGAGTAGCTCAGTGGAAAGGGGCCACTTTGCACATTCCAGCTGTTGTTGACCTCCGATTATGACTCTTTGAGTGCCCCTGATTGTGAGTGAGTTTATGCAGACTTCAGTTTGCAGCATAATATTTTAGCAAAGAAGAATTCTTCCCTCACTGTGCCTCGGGAGAGAAGAAGCTGCGTTGAAGCAGCGTCGAGGACAGAGGAGGTGAAGACCTCGACCTAGAGGCTGAGGACAGCGAGGGAAACTGAGCAGCTAAAAGCTTGGGGTTTTTTTACATTCCTGGGCAATTTGGAAACAACTTTCAACCCTTGAAGCAACAAAAATTCATCACTAAGGCTCTGCTGCCATGACTCACTATCACTCGCAGCAGAGACAAGTTGCCCTTGATGGCAGAAGTAAGTAGTACTGCTCTCTCGTGATAGCAACTCAGCGTAGGATTAAACGAAGCGACGTCACATAACTTCTTGGGACGCAAACTGACCTCGCCTGGCCTTCTTGCAGTGCTGTAGTTGTCCGCTTTTGACTGAGGGGACCTTTAACCCGTCCTCGACCTAACATTGTCCTCGGACAGGTCAAAACCTCAGTCAAAACGAGGAAGAGACGGTGCACGTCACGCCGAGGTGAGGCGTAACCTTGTACGAATTTCGCGATCTTCCACTTCCCCTAGAATTTCCAGCGCAAGAACATGCACCCTTGACTATCTCTACCAGACATTTACGTAACTTATTTTCTCAATTGGATAAAAACATCGACGTTAGTCCCTCTTTGTCAGAGTCAAAGGTTTTTGTGTAACGTCAACCCGGCCGATGCCAGAATGCTCAACATGTCTGGCTAACAGATCATCTGATGGACTCACTCGTAAACATCAATCTCACTGTCTCTGTACCATAGTTGTTTGTAGATATACCTAAAGCCACAAAAGAGTCTGTTGCTAACCCTCAATTGCAGCTACTTCTGAGATTCTCACTCTCTGCTCTGCAGCCGTCACTGTTCAAGATGCAAAATGCGTCATCTACAGATTTTGCTCCAACAGTGTAGATACGGCGCTTAATGCTACTGATGTTTGGTTGTTGCACTGCCGTTAGACACTCGGGAGTGAAGTCCGCCACACGTTGACAGGACTCCTCTACCAGGACATATTGTTAAAGAGCTGGACGTATGTCAGGCAGGCGGGGAGGAGGGCAGAACGGGCAAGCGTGAAGCTGCTGCAACTGCCATTTTCTCAATATCCCAAATTCCAACGAAACTAAATTTCATCCTTGACAAATGCAAGAACTAGTGACATTTGCAGTTTACAATTTGCCACCGCATATGTGGTCAATATGACGCTTTTAGTTAGAGAAAGCAAGAGAAGTAGCCCAGGCCAGCCCAGGCCAGCCCAGGCCAGCCCAGCCAGCCTGGCTCAGCCGGCTTGCCGTCTGAATGAATATTTCTTGCTGCGCCACATAACTTGTGAAGTGTCATGAATTTTGCGTAATAACTATACATGACCGCTCCAGTCTTTCAAGAAGATAATGTCCCTCCTTCGAGCTCTAGCGGCTAAGGCACTTCGACGTCGTGAGGCCGCCCAGGGGCATCCAGGCACTAGAGGAGTTCAAAGAAGAGAAATATTGGCCGCATATGCAACGGCAATTTGTAGTTTAACACCATGCGTTTATGAATGAGCTTTCCTTTTCAGAATGAAGTTTCCTCTTTAATGAGAGGGTGAATTTTATTTCTTGGAGAGCCTTTGAGGACCCACCTCGTGCTTGTCGGGAAATATTAACCATACATTGCGTGGCCGTATTACATTTTCCGAGTCTTGAGTGAAGTGACTTGAACTGACCGAAGTCTTATGTTGATTGTCCGAGGGCGGAACCCCGAGGACAACATAGACAAGGCCCAGGAGGACAGGCAAGAATCTCAGTCAAAACAGGAAAATCTCGTGCAAATCACTGCCAGGCAATTTGTAATTTAACACGAAATTCATTTCACAAGTTTTGTAGCCCAACTAGAAATATATTGCTGCACTCGCTCTCGTGCTCGCTCTCACAATATAGCCCAGAAACTGGGCTATATCGTAACATGGCCTGATATAGCTCAGTTTCTGGGCTATATAGTCCCACAGTATTTCCCGGCTGCACTAAAAAAACCAAATGCACACCCAAAATTTCGCTTTAAAATTTATACCTCCCGCCCTCACTGAAGAGAAGGGAAGTGCAGTGAAAGAATAAATCCCCCCGGAGCATACAACGTGGGGAAAGTATCGAGAAAGAGTAGCGTTTAATTACAAATTGCCCGGCCATAATGACCACAGCTATTTTCTCTTTGACTGAGGTTTTGACCTGTCCTCAGCCCTCTGCACGTTACCCTCGGGCTGCCGGCCCCAGGCAATACACGTAGTCAGATCTGAAATAGGTCAAATCACCCCGTCACTACCCGGAAAACACGGTGCTACATTTCGGCCCGGCCATAGACATGCATACTTCATGCCGAGTCTGCCAAAAGTTCTGTAAAATTCACGCCTTTTTATGATTTAGAGAAGTTGCACTGACCTCTTGCATAATATAAGAGTGTAGGCGCAGGTTAAGAGGGAATAAAGTTGTTTTGTGAGTTTTGTCGTATTTTACTGCGTTTGGACAAGGGATGCAAAAAGAAAAGAGGTGGAAATCTTGCTCCCTGCTCAGTTGACAGCTGTGGACATTGCTGACAAGGCTTCAGTGTCAGGCTGGTTTAAACCCATCCACTTGTCATTTATCCTACCCAGAACCAAAAACACAACCAGGTGTGTTTTCTAGTTTTTTTGTCTCTATTTCCCCCTTCGATAAAACCCCTTGTATTGTCAGACCATTTCAAAGCAATTGCAGGGGAGACAAAGCGACAAATCTGTCTTTAAAAACAAGCTCCTCCAGCCTGTGCGCAATTGTACTTCTTGACGGACTCGGCAATGCATGGTTTGCCTTACATACACAGCACAGGCACTCCTGATGGCCACACAGACGTAAATACGAGTCTAGCGCTTTATGCATCAGATTAGGATATAGAATCCAGCCGGTTGAAAATTTGCACAGCACATAGACATTTCAAGTTCGCTGCTGTTTGTATCACAGAAGGACCTGGCAATGCAATAAAAAATAGCGTTTCCATTCCTGCTGCGGAGCCTCTGAAGTTTTGCATATTCATCTCACTTAAAACTGTATTGTGGTGGATGCATCATGGTAACTTTGCACTGTAGTTGATGACTCAAGTTGCAGGAGTTCCACATGAGATTGCATAATTTTGAGGGCATTCATTTGTATGAAATTGCAGCCAACTCGCCCTGAGCAGCAAATCTTGAGCCCTGTGGAGACAACTATTGAGCCACGTAGTTGGTATGTTTCTAGATCTTCGTCACACAAAAACATGTCTGCGCGAGGGAAGCCTCCGTCAGGTTCCAAAATTGACCTCTTCTCGAACCCTAATAATGCGAGGTCCTACTCGACACTTAAAACAGGCCTATTGGGGTTCGTTTAGGGGGCCCTGTTTAGCCCTCATTCGAGCATAGCGACCAAATCAAGGGCACAGATGATGGCATTTCTTTTTGGTCAGAGACATTAAATGGTTTGCACATTTAGAAGCCATAATTTTTTGCAATGGCAAAAAGTGAGT
>JAAUXU010174493.1_pt1 | contig 22607 bp, 16 predicted proteins | sample 7278151 | NCBI WGS metagenome assembly JAAUXU01 (sample SAMN14350113, study PRJNA611818) | marine sediment metagenome | isolation source: surface marine sediment (1.8m) | place: French Polynesia: Moorea | collected 2018-08 | reverse complement strand
CGGGCCCCCACGCGACGGCACGTCCCCGACCCCCGCCCCGGGGTCTCGCCCCGGGGGGGGGGGGAGAAACGGGCGCTTCAAAACGCCCTGAAAAATTGGACTTCGGACACGTCCGCTACAGCAGTGGCGGACGGGACAAATGGGCCCATTCACGCCGCGGACGCCGCCAACGCCGCGGACGCCGCGGACGCGTGAGACACAAATAGATCACGCAAACACCCGTCCGTCTAAGAAGGGCCGAGAGGGCAGGGGGGATTTGCTTAAGGCCGCGTCCACACTCGCACTTTTCCTGCCCGCCCGCCCCGGGCGGAGGCCGCCGGCCGAGGCCGCCCAGGGCAACCGCGACCTCAGCACTTTTTCACTGTCGAAAACGTCTTTAAAAAAAGAGGCCAATTGTCATGTATCAACACTTTTCGAGCTCGCCCCCCCCGGGCAATTATTTAAGGCGCGTGTCGCAATTTGCCAGCAACTTTTAATCATTGTGTCCTCTTCATTCTTTTTTTTTTCGCGTGAATTTCGTCATTAATAACCCGCGATTAATGAGTACATCGGAAATGAAGAGCGAAAGAGAGGTGCTTGAAAAATGCTCCGGTGTCGAAAAAGCTTGGCCGAAGCTTCATTTCAGTGGAGGCATAATTATGATTGCGCTCATTAGGATATTTCTTTCCTAATGAGGCCGTCGTCGTTGTTTTGATCGCAGACGAGAAAGCCTCTAAAATTGTGTGGACACAAGTGGTGGGTCGGGCCGGCCCGGACACCCAAACTGTATGGCTGTTCAAGAGGCCCGGAGACGATACAGTGAGGTCAAGACTTGTCCAGAGGTGCTGGATGGCAAAAGTCAAGTGTGGAGAGCCAAATTTGGACATTTCCAGCCCTGAACAAGGACGAAAGCTGATCGACTGGACGGACTTGAGGTGGCTGCTCCTCACCGCCCTGCACTTGTACTGGAACCACGTCTCTCAGGTGTCGAAAGCCTGGTCAGTTGGAGCCTATACCAGGGGTGTCGTCCCCCCCCTCCTCCCCGGCACCCTGAGCAAGCCCGAAGCTTGGGCAGCCCGCTCCATCACCAGTGGACATGCATAAGTCATTGGTCCGAAAAGTCCCGAAAAGTCGGCAAAAGAAGTGAGGTCAACAATTACACTTTTCATGGGGAATCTTTGTTATTTGCCAACTTTTCTCATCACGACAGTGTACAAAAAAGCCCACGAAATAATGAAAAGAACGTCTCTCACTCACCTGCTGGCGGGCTTGTGGCTGGTTGAAATCTTTCCGCTCTCTCTGTATCGGGGAAAGAACATGTCCGAAAGCACTGAGAGGGACTTTCCAAACTCCTGGGTCTGGTTTCTCAAGCACACAGTCAGTTTTTTTCTTCTTTTCTTCACTTATATGAGTACACAAAAGTCAAGTGGGACACAGTTGAGAGCAGCATCAGTCAGTGATAGTTTGGTGTGTGTGTAGATGTGTGTGTGTATGTTATGTGTGTACACTCTTCTCTCTTCTTTTCTAGTGTTACTTAGGTAAGAATTCATGCACATTCCCAAGTGAAGTGACAATTATTGGCTCATACGGTGTTCCTCTCTCTCACTCTCTCTCTCTCTCGCTCGTGTGTGTGTGTGTGTGTCTGTTTGTTTGTGTGTCTCTCTCCGTGCACCCTAAACTGTTGTTGGCACCAACGTTGGAGGAGGAGGAACAGAACAGACTTCATAATCATCACCAAGAGAGGCCATAAAAACTTCATTTACTTTCTCTCTGGTTGGGGAAGTCTAATTTAATGGAGGCTTCTTCTTCCCTGCAGTTTTATGAGAGCTTGAGATGGATGGCAGAAAACTGCCATTAAGAAAAAAGTCCACGGAAAACCGAGCTTTCCCACATTTTTTTCCCTGCTGCTGGGGGGCAAAGAGGGGCGAGGACTTAGTAAGGACTTTAACAGGTATCACAGATGAAATTCTCTCCTTTGTAGGATCCTGGTCCGATTGAAAAAAAGTGCTCTTCTTCTGCTTAGCCCAGCAGTTGTGTCTGGCAGAGAGAGTCGAGCTCGTAAAAGTCTGGTAGAGCAGGAACTTTATGGCGAAAACCCTCGATTTTCTTAGGAAAAAAAACCGCATCTTTTCATCTGACATATTTTTATCCTCTCTTTGTGTATGTATGCGTGTGTGTGTGGGTGTGTTTGTGTGTGGGTGTGTGCGCGCGTGTGTGTGTATTTCTTTGAAAAACCTGCATATTTTTTTTCTTTTTTTGTGTGTGCCATAATCTGAATGGGAAAAGTGTACATGTACAGTGTGTTACAGTAAAATGCGGGCGAAAAAAATGAGGTAGCAGAGTCGTCATCATTATCGGGGACGCGTTTTTTTCTATGCAGTTTTCGAGGCAACACCCCTTGACTAGTGAATACTGCTGTATAATTATTATACAGTAGTAGAAGACTTTTTTTTTCTCTCTTTAGGCCGGCGTGAGGCTGAACGCCACGGTCATGGGCTGCGAGATACGCTTGGCCACGGGCAGGTAGACCAACGAGGGCACGAAGTTGTCCTTCGGCGCCTTCAGCAGAAAAGGCTGCATGATGTGATTGCCCGAGTTACTTTTTCTCTCCGGAGAAGAGGGCTCGGCAGGCCGGGCCCGGGAGGTGGGGACCCTCAGCAGCGCCATCAGCTGGCGCACGTACTCGGCCCGGTTGGCGTGGCGCTTGACGGGGGAGAACTGGCGCTGCGGTGGCTGCGGCTGCTGGCGCTGGTGCTCCTTGTGTATGTGGCGCAGGCAGGATTGGCGCAGCTTGAACTTGGCCTGGCACTTGGAGCACTTGAAACGCTTCTTCTTCTTCTTCTTCTTGGTCAATTTCTTCTTGCCCACTTCGCCCTCCTCCTCCTCCTCCTCCTTGGCGGCGGGGCTGGGCTCGGGGGACTTGGGGGCAACCGCCGCGCCGAGGAACTGTTGGAGAGGGTTGGGGAATGGCAAGTTGGAGCTGCCTGCAGCGCTGCCAGGGAAACCTGGGAAGCCCGACAGGAGTGGGTTGATCAGTCCTGCAGGGAAGGAATAGGCATGCACAATTAGGCCTCAACGTTCAGTCAGGGCTCGTCAGACTGGCCCGAACACATATGCAACTCGTATACATATATAGATCTCACATCTCCAGCTGCCGCAGCCAGGACTTGGCTTGCCGGTCACAGGCAGGGGGGTGGGGGTGGGGTCAGACGCCCACCCATTCCTCCAAAAATGGGTTTGGGCAGCAAAACTTATTCCTTGCTAACCCCCGGGATGGGGTTAACCCCCCCCCCCCCGGGGGCATAAGAAAAATAGTCGACCTAACGTCACATCAGAAAACACATTCGACCTGGGTTGCTCCCCCTTCCCTCCAAGTCTCCCTAAGTGAACCCGGAGGGTCGACCAAAGCGAACGGGTGGGTGCGCTCGAATCTTCCCCTGTACATGCTGTACCTATGCACGCTCACTAGTACGCACGCGTGTTCGTACTATAGACGATGCGTGTGTACGCAGAGTACACAGCGCTGGACATGACACATCCTGATAGATGTCTCGTGTGTGACACCACGAAGGCGGTGCGCATGTTTGTGAAGCTGCCACCCGTGTGTGACACGGGTGAGTGCGTGCGTGCGTGTGCGTGAGTGCGCGCCTGCGTGGCAGAAGTCGAAGGCTCCAAGGCTACACACACTGACAAGGACTCACCTGGAAACTGCGCTGACAGCATGTGGCGTTGGAGCATCTCGATGTGCGGGAACTGCTTGGCAGCCGCCTCCACGGCGGCTGCGGCTGCGGCCGCCGCGGCGGCCGACGAAGTCGGAGGCTGCGGCGGTACCGCCGCGGACGCGGCCGTGGCGGACTGCTGCTGCGGAGGCTGCGGTTGCGGCTGCGGCTGCGGAATTCCATCCAACAGTGGAAAGTTTGCCACTGCTGTGGGTGGTGCAGGAGCAGCGGTCGTAGCTGGAGTGAAAGTGGTCTTCTTCCCCTCTGCTTCTGTCGACTCGTCAGCCTTTTCGTTCTTGGAGTCTTCTTTTGATTCCCGTTGAGGCTGCTTTGGCACCTCGACATTGCCGAAGACTCCTGACTCCGGGGGGAAGGCTCCATGACTCTTGATGATGTGCACCTGTAGAGCAACCACCTCTGGAAAGCCCTCGCCACACAGGCTGCAGGTGTGAGCACTGCTGGGTCCACCACCGGACTCTGACTGCTTCTGTTGCTCACTGCTTGCTTGCTTCTGCTTTCTCTCCATCTCCCTGCTGATCTCTGACTGCTCACCCAAGAGTCTGCTGAAGTAGCGATCTTTGTCAGGAGATCCTGGAAGGCCAAGCAGCTCCGGAGGAGGCGGAAACATGCTGGGAAAGAGGCCGCTTCCACCGCCATTCTCCTTCAGGCCTGTAGGTGCTGGAGAACCGTCCTCCATGATGCCGTGGGAGTTCTGCAGGTGGATCTTGAGAAAGTATTTGCTGCAGAGCTCCTTCTTGCACAGATGACACGAGACTCCAGTCTGGTTGGTGGCCTCAATGTTGATGCCGTGCATCTTCATCATGTGAGTCTTCATGAAGTACTTGTTGCACAGCTCCTTCTTGCAGATTTCACAGTAGCTCCTGCTCAGGCTGGCTGGCTTTCGGTTGGGATCCTTGTCCTGCTTCTTGGGGGCCAACTCAGACTTGACGCGCTCCAAGAAGCTGAGCTCATCTCCGTCAAGGGGAACGTTGGCACCGAGACCCTTCTGCATCTGCTGCAGAAACTTCGAGGCGAAGTCGGAAGCCGCCACCGCCGCCGCAGCTGCCGCCTGTCCATTTCCGTTCATGAAAGGGTTGAACGCCTTCTCTGCCTCCTCCTTGGCCTTGTCCGAATCTTCCATGTGCAGCACGCCGTGCTCGTTCATCATGTGGGCTCTCAAGAAGTACTTGTTCTCCATGTCCTTGTTGCAGATCTTGCAGATGGTCTCTTGAGGGCCAGACTGCTCTGCCTTCTTGGCATTCAGTTCCATGATCATGCTCTGCAGACGCTGCAGGTCCTCGCTGGCCTGGCCTGAGTTGGTGCTGCCTGGTCTGTTGTTGCCCTGCTGTTCCTTGCCGGCAGGATCTTTTCCTTCTCCTCCCTCGCCTGAGTCGTTGTTGATCTTGACCGCCTCTTGCTGTTCCTTCTTGTCTCCCTCCTTGGGAGTTGGCAGGCGGATGGGCGCATGCGGCGTCGTGGGCAACGGTGGCAGGTCCTTGAGTGCCTGCGGCAGAATCGGCTCCAGCGGAGGCAATGTCATGAGTCCACTTGAGGAGCTGGACACCAGAGACGGAGGTCCCGACGTGCGCAGCTGAGGAGGTCCAAATGAGATGCCCGGAGGAGCAGGCGGAGCCCGCCCGTCTTTGGCCTCGGGCATCATGGGCGGGCGGATGATTGGAGGTGGTGGATTGCCGGTCTTTCCTGCTTCCTTGGCCATCTGGTTTAGGATCTTCTGGACCTTCTCCGGAGGCAAGTCTGGAGAGCAGATGCCGTGCTTCTTCAGCTTGTGCACGCGCAGGAAGTACTTGTTGCAGAACTCCTTGCAGCAGATCTCGCAGAAAGCATCTGCGTTGATGACGCCCATTTGACGAAGCTTCTCCGGAGTGAAGGGACCTTTTTGGTTGGTGTTGCCAGCAGCACCAGCATTGGCGGAACTTGTCACGTTTGGAATGTTTGGAATATGTGGAATTGGCCTTTGTTGTCCCAAGGCTTCGGTCAGTCTCATCTCGTCGTCCTTTCTCAGTGACTCAATCGCGGGTAGGCCTCCAAACATCATTGGGCTCAAAGAAGTGAAGGATGGAGCCAGGTTGGCCAAGGACCTTGGAGCCTCATGGACCTTTCTCGCACTGTCAATAGAGTCCTTCTTCTCCTCATTCTTGGGCTGCTGTTCTGCGGCTCCCTGCTGATGTTCTCTGGGTGAAGTCATTGCCCCTCCTTGGCTTCCAGGTCTGGCTTGTTGCTGCTGCTCAGCGCTACTTTCTCCAGTCTTGGGAGAAGGACTAGCTCCAGGACTCAGAGGAAGGAATGGTGGGCGTAGTGAGCCCATGTTGGCTGCAATAAAGGCTCCAGAAAAGGGGGAGCCTGCCTGACTATTGGGAGTGGGAGGCCCAACAACCGAAGAGGACTCTGGTTTTGCGGGAGGAGACTGACTGGTTGCTGAGGACTGAGGAGGGCCGGGACTACGACTCATGCTTCCGCCTCCTCCTCCTGCACCTCCTGGAGAGTCAGAGTAAATGCCATGCTTGTTGGCTTTGTGGGTCTTGAGGAAGTACTTGTTGCAGAACTCCTTGTTGCAGAGGTCACAGTAGGCCTCAGGATTGAAGATTTGTGACTTTGACAGAGGTGAGGGAGAGGAGGAAGTAGTGGTGGGCGGTGCTGGAGGCATCTGCTTCCCCGGCGGAAAGGGGAAGGGGAAAGTGGGCAGGCCAAAGGGCAGCATCCCTTGGTATACCGAGGTTGGGATGGATCCTGGATTCTGCTGTTGCTGCATCAGTTCAGGACCAAGGATTCTGAGTGCTGGTTTCTCACCCTCCTCCTTCCCCCCTGAGGAGAGGTTGAGGGGGCCGTTGGCGTCGGCGCCCTCCAACTTTTTGTTCTCCCCCATTTCATCCATCTCTTCTTCAGTGGAGTAGCTTCTGTCGCGCACGAATTCGCCCGGTTCGGGGCTCGAACCCCGGCCCCCTTCTACCGCGTCGCTACCCAAGCGAATGGGCTTACTCTGCTTGCGCCGCTTCTTCGACGAGAGCCCGTTCAGGATGCCGCCGCCGAGGCGCTTGCCGCTGCCGCCACCAGCCGCCGCCGCGCCCGATTCTTCTTCCTCTATGACGGCTCCCGCGCCGCCGCCACCGCCTTCGTCCTCTGAATTCGACCCCGACGTGGCCGAGGTCTCGGTGTAGCCGCCGCCGACGCCGCCCGCGCCACCTGCGCCGCCGCCGTCGTCTTGCTGGCGCAGCGCTAAGAACTGGTCCATTCGATGGTGAAGCGCGGCGGCCGCCGCGGCGGCAGCCGCCGCCGCGGCAGGTGGCGACGCCGGAGGTTGCGGCAGAGAGGCCGTCGAGGCCATTCTCCTCTCAGAGGCTGTCTGAAAGGCAGAAAGTGAGAACGTGAGTCTTTGTGCCCGTCGTTGCCCCCCCACGAGGCCGTCCACACGTGCGAGTCGGTGCGAAGCGGCCAATGCTGCACTGATAGGCACACCAGCCGGCCGCTTGGCCAGAAAGAATGATTTAGCTTAGTTTTGTTCTGTAATTTGACTTTTTCCTGATCTCAAGAAAGCTTTCGTGGTGCGCCAGAAAAAGTTCGTCCCTCCTTGGCCGTTCAATTGAGGATCATCCCCGTGTTTGCCGACCGAAAGTCTCCCATTTTATGGCACGAATTTTCGGCTAGTAATAAAACAAAAAAGTCTCGTCATCCAGCGAAAATTGCGCCAAGCTTTCGAAAGAAAAACTGTCACGAAAATCATGCTCCAGCTGGTGCTGAGAAGTGTCATTCTGGGGGTATCATTAGAGTGAAATTTGGACTTTGCACAGATGACTGGGCTGCTCTCTTGCCAGGGCAAACATGTTTGCATTGGCTCTGTGTATCCCTCACTACAGTGTGAGCCATTAAGAATGGTTGAGCTGCGGAGGTACCGGGTGTTCAGAAAAGAGAGAGAGAGAGAGGCTCTTCACCACTGACGTCCAAGTTCGGCGGCAAGAACACCTCGTGGAGCAAGTGGGGAGCTGGATGTTTTTTCGTGTCTTCCCGGATAGAAAGTGTTTCGCAAAAAAAGGGTCAGAGACACACTGACGCACAGGGGTTCCCCCGTCACAGGGCTTTCAGCTGCGAGACAGGCTGACTTCTCTGACCCCAGTGGGAGCAGGGTTGCCATCGGTCACTCCTGCTCTTTTTTTCCTTCTTTTCTTGCGACACCCCGTGAGAGGCCGGAGTGGAGAGCAGCAGAGTAAGGCAAAAGCAAAAATTACGTCTACCTCTGCCAAGCCAAGAGATACGATCTGGCCATAAAAACTTTGTTTAGATAGCATATACGTGGTATCTGCCTTTTTCAGCAATTAAAATGGCCAACCAAGCATGCTAAAAGATTAAATGAGGGCCAGAAAAGTTTGGACCAACCCTGTGTTTGCCCAGGTAAATTTTTTTTATTGCAGCAAACTTATTAGCGTGCGTTGCCCCCCTCCCCCCCTTTCTGTCAAGATCCACCCCTCTTTGACGCTGTGACACGCACGCGGACAAGGAGGCGGCCGGCGAGGACGACAGCGACGGCATGGACGGGCACGACATACGTGCGCACAGGGGGGGGGACCGATGAATAAGTAATCAGGACTGAAATGACAACTGAATTTCACCATTGTGCCATTATTTCCCGTCGATTTGCTGGTCAAGTCAATAATCTCTCCCCCCCCCCCCTTTCAGCAACCGCAGCTTAAGGACCATTTACACAACCACTTAAGCTGCAGACAGGAGTTTGGCCGAGTTTGTCTCACTCTGGTCCTCTACCTCTTCACACACTTTGCAAGCTTTCAAGAAAGACATTTATACACTCTCGAAGCTTGCAGCAGACAACATTTATGCGGTCACATTTGTGCTCTGCTCAACCTGGGGCAAAACACATTGATACACCTTTGAATGGTCCAGAAAACACATTTACTCACTTCTGAAACTTCCCGTTTACTCATTTATACACTTCAGCACTTCAAGTTGTTGGCCAAATCATTGCTCTGCTGCAATCAATGTCCACCCAGCCGGGATTGCCCGGGGCCCCGGGCGGGCTGACCTGGCCCAGCTGTGCTTGGACAAGTTGGGCATCCTCGAAGGAAAGAAGAGAAATCTGCCACAGTAACAGCGTCTTCAGACCCCCGGACCGATAGAATATTTTCCAATAAAAAAGAGGGACATGAGTTAGTGAGACTAGGGAAAAATTCGGACATGCAAACAAGGAAAAAGTAGTCACAACAGCCCGAGTCTTTATTCCTTTAAGGAGGAAATAAAGAAGAAATGGTCGGTATTTTCGTTGAAAATAAAATTTCCTCCCTTCCCGGAGAAGAATAAAAGTTGTTTTTCTCGCTGTCCTCGCAATCTCGACGGTTGGAGAGAAAGAGGATGAAGCCGAAAATGGGAAGTTTTGTGAACCTATTTTGGACAAAGAAGAAAGAACAACTCAGAAAAAGGAGCTGCTACATTATGAAAGAGTTTTGTCTGTGAAGAAAGCTACAAAGAACTTTCGTCCACAGCCACTTCATAAAGTCAATTCCGGGCTCAGACGAGGCCACTCCCACACGCAGTGGGCGGGGGCGGGGTGGGTGTGCCCGTCCAGGGCGTCCTCGGCATGCGACGCAGCCGAGGACGTGGCAGAGGGACTCTTTTTTTTGCCTCACACGGTATCGCGGGCGATCTGATACACTTCCCCCCCCCCCCCTACTCCATCGCCCCTGCGTTGTTGTTGTTGTTGTTGCAGGCAGGTGGCGTCGAACTTCCTTGGCTTGGCGGACACGCGCACGCACGCACGCACGCACGCAGGCAGGCACGCGCCAATGGATGTGATGAAGAAAATGCCACACACAGGAGAGCTCTGACAATGGTCCTGAGAAGACTTGAGCAAAGCGTTCAAGATCCTCAGGGCTTCCTCCTCCTCGCAAACCACGCGAGCTGCACATAAATCTGAGCTGGGAGGAAATTAGGGGTCAAGACTCATTAGGCATATTAGAGCACTTGGATTGCATCGCGGCTTTTGCGGCCTCCGATGAGGCTGCGAGGATGACCTCGGGTCAGAGGTCGCTGCTCTGGTGTGTCTGTGAGTCGTGGTTGGGCGGGCGGGGAGAATGAGCGTTTTGTATCCACACCAATATTTCAACGCCCCAAAAGTTTCGCTTTCTGTCCCCCCCCCCCCCAAAAAAAAGCGTGGATTTTTCCTTTTTTTCGAGGGGTTCTTTCATCCTCCCCCCCTTGTTGGGCGTGAGCGGAGGCACCTTTTTCACTGCGATCGAATCGGTAGCAGCAGCGGCAGCAGTCGTTTTGGCACGCGCTGCCGCCGGCGCTGCTGCTGCTGCACACAAAGGAATCGCCAAAGCTGCAAAACACGAGCTTTTACTGTTCAGTGAGGGCGCGGTTGAACGGGCAAACTTTTGAGTGCACGGGTCAAAAGGTCGGGTGGTGCGATTCCCGAAAAGAACCCCCCAGCAGTGAGACACTTTGCCGAATTTTCCCGCCCCAGAGAAGGCAACCGACCAGAGTGGAAAACCTCAAGTGTGAATTTCCGCCCAGTCCGGTCCAAGCACCCAGGAGTCCGTTTCCCCCCCGGGAAATCCGTCCGTGCAACCCGTCCCTCAGCCCCCTCTCCCTCCCCCCGTGCGGACGGCAGGTGGAAGGCGCTGCTTTGGTCTTTTTCCTGTTTCCTCCCTCGCTATTTTCGGTCAGGTGTGGATTTGAGACCGTTGAGGGCTTGTGAGAGACAATTGATCGAATTTATCACCTCTCATTTGGGGGGGGGGGGAGGGAAAAAAGAGACCCTTTTCTCTCTCTCTCTCGATTTGAGAGAGAGCAGCAATCCATCCCTGTCTTCTCTCTCTCTCTCTCTGTGTGTGTGTTGCAATCGGACAGACAAATTAATGTGTCGGACGTTTCTCTCTTTGTTTTTCATTCTCTCTCCCGACGGGTTTACGACTCCCCCCCCTCCCCGAGCCCAATCAGCGGCGAATTCATAAAAGTTCGTTACCTCGAATTTCGGACATAAGGCCGAACTGTTTGTCCCGAATCGGGCTCAGTCAAGCAATCTCATTGGAGAAGTCTTCTCCGGGTTTGCTCGAATGCTTGAGCCAGAGGTCAAGACAGTTCGGGAGGGGGACTTTTGTCAATTGCATTTCACACCAATCTTGAGACCGAACATGATCAATCTAGTGGAGACCAAATCCCTTTTGGCCAGGACTCTATGTGTGTGAAGGGGGGGGGGTGTCTTTTTTGAGGGGGGGGGGGGTTAATGGGGGAACATTTATTAGTGGACACGAGATGGAATCTGCCCGGGGGTTTTCTTACCGATGGAGCCCAGAAAGTGTGAACTTTCCGAGGCCCCTGAACTTTGGGATGTTTAGCAGAGAAGGAAGGCCTTTGTTCCGCCAATGTCTGTGCCAAAAACGGGCTTTTTTGCTTGCGAAAAAAAAGGAGGGGAGAGAAAAGGGGTAACCGCAGAGAGCAACTGCATCTGGTGACGCAATGCACTCACGCTCCTCCTCCTCCTTAAGTGGACGCACGGAAAGAAAGAGGCCTGACGCAAAAAGGGGGGGGGAGGGGAATGTGGCCAAGAAGAGGCACGACAGGGGGAGGACGACTTGGCCGGAGAGGACGACGGCGACCACCACCAACGTCACGTCCGAGGAGGTGGCCGACGACGCGGGAGGGACCGAGTAGTCGCGTCACTGCCCCACACATTGGGTGGGGGTGGAGAAGATGACGACCACCGAGTTGTGGTAGGGCGCGTCCTCCACACCCACCCCTGCCCACCCAGAACCGCACACTTTGGGGAACGAGGTGACCAGGGCCGAGTCCAAGGACGAGTCCGGGGCCACGAGATCCAAGTCCCCTCCGCCCCTCCGACAATATGTTGACCTTCGTCCTCCCTCCCTCCCTCCCTCCCTTCGTCCACCCCTGGGGAGCGATGACGCACTTGTCCACGGTGGCCACGGGACTTACCTTGTCAACGCTGAGGAGACCAACGTAGTTGTTGCATTGGTTACCCTGAGGATGCTTTCAGAGCGTCGCTATCACGTCTCCACCAGACAAAAGCACTATTTTCGACACACGAAGCAACGACCCCGTTGACTGCACGAGGTCGACTGAGTGAGTCAGAGTAACAATCACTTCTGAATTTCGCCGCCGCCGATTCCTGGAGCCCCTCCCAACGGCGGCGGCGGCGGCGCCGACGACGACGACTGCGGCCGCGCGCTTCAAAGCCGTCGCCGTCGCCACCGTCGCCGCCGTCGCCGCCGTCGCGTTCGGGCGAGCCTCGTCCTCCTCTCTCTTCAAAACTCTCGATTTTCTCCTGGCTGTGGAAAGCTGCTGCTGCCGCTGTTGGCGTTGCTGCCGCTGTTGTTGCCGTCGCCGTCGCCGCCGTCGCCGTCGCTGCTGCTGCTGCTCTCGATGAAGAATGGTGGAGAGTATGAGAACTTATGCTTAACTGTCGTCATTGGAGGAGATCTTTAAGCGCGCGCTCGCAGCGCTGCTTTCTATAACATTTCGCGGATTTGGAGGCGCAGAAAATGTCAGACTTTCCGGGGAAGAAGCAAAAAAAAAATGGCTTCTAAATTTGCTCGCCGAGCCAAATCTGGTCTTGTTGACGTCGTCCAAGTTCTTGGCCGCATCCGGCTGCCACGGACACATCTTGGTCGTCACGTGGGAAGTCAGGTTGGACCCGAACAACAACCTCGCGCCGAACAACGTAATATTGAACGTATCTCTGACTTTTTGTGGGTTTTTTTTTCTTTCCAGGCTTCCTGAGCTTGGGTGGGCCCAAGGCTTGAGCGCCCATTTTTTGGGGGCATCCTCGATGCACCCAGAGAGAGAGAGTTGAATGTCCTTTGCAGCTTTCCCGCCCGCGCCAGCCCGATTTTTTCCCCCACTCCCTCGGGCAGGGGAAAAAAGGGAAAGCCCGACGAGTGGGAATTGGCGCGGCCCGACCATGAATAAAATGGAGAAGAACCTGGCCAAGGAGACCAGGATGCTGCCGACCGCCGCCGTCGCCGCCGCTGCCGCTGCCGTCGCCGCTGTCGGCCCAGCCCTGGTCCTCTGGTGCTAAAGCACCAGATACGGGAATGTAGGAGGAATTTATGAAGATGCACGAGCTGAAAGCACCGGAGGGAGGGAGGGGAAGCTCATGAAATGGATATCACGAGGGGGGTCGACTCGGCCGCGTAGAAACAAGTGTCCTTAGAAACCTTTCTTGGTGGCATCTGTAAACACGAGGTCATCCGAGTCCATATGGAGGACGCGGCCTCAAGAGGCTGGACCCGATGTAACCGAGCCTCTCTCTCTCTCTCTCTCTCTCTCCGTCTGTCTCACATATGGGAAGTGCATGAAGAAGTGGAGATCAAAAGAGAAATGCAAGAAGAAGCTTCTCCAGGGTGGTAAAATCAATGAGAGGCTTTGTCATACACATAAAGCAATGAGATCACACAGATAAGATGACAAAATAAACATGCAGGCGAGGAGAAAGCAGCTGTCAGGACTCCAAATCCGCCAGTGCAAGCGCGGCTTCAATGGGAGAGGAAAAAAATTGCTTTTCTCTGATAATGACTGCTTGTTCAATATCTTTTGGATTCGTCGTCACAGGCGAACAACAAACGGAATAATTACGTGTGTGAGCGCGCTCGCGCGCGCACACAAACAGCAATTTCTGAGAGCGTGCGCAAGTTATTATTGTGCCCCTTCATATAAAGAAGTCTCGCTCTTAGGCTTAATTGTTTTCGCGAGTATGAATAGTATCTTGTTCCATACGGGGGCGGCCGCCGGCCGGCCGGGCAGGCGGGCGGGCAGGCACTCCGCGTGTGTGTACAGGGTGAGGAGGAAAACAGGGAAAGCAAGGCAAGGCGTAGTTCAGGCACTCGTGATCCGCGGGAGATTTTCTAATCACTACAGTGTTGGCTTTGACTCGAGTCAGTCGGATACCGATGGGGGGAGAGGGGGGGGGGTTCACAAAATAAAGGGGTGGAGGCCAAAAGTGCCAGACAATGGCAGGTTCAACCGATTTGGCAGCCCGGAATGAATGAGTTCGACAACATATGTTTGCAGTGCTGAAAATAAAGTAAGTGATTGACTTGGTGACACCGACTCGAGAGTCGCATTCTCGTGAGTCAGTGATCGCTGTCAGTGATTGGGAATCCCTCTGGTGATTGCACAGTCAAGAGAGGCCATCTCCTGCTCTGTCAGCTGAGCATGAACACATGCTCCAGGGTGTATTTCTGACTTATCTGAATTGTGTAGTACACACGCACTTTACTTTTTTTTTGAGGGGGGGAGGGGGGAGCTGTGTGTGACTGGTGCAGAAGGCAAACAATCATTTATCATGCTCTCCTGGGCTGACGACAACCAGCCAACGCTGGCCTTAAAAGACTCTCGATCACATTCTCGGTTAAGCGCCAGCCTTTTGACACTTGAGGTAAAGAAGGATATATGTGCGCATGCCTTTCACGAGGGGAGAGATGCCAGCAAGGCTGAAACTTGGGGAACTTTCCAGGCTGACTTTCAAGCGTCGATTCAGCTGAGGAAGCCCAGTCACACAGGCTAAATAATTAGGCCTGTGCCAACCAAGCGCCTTTCAAGGCCCATTGAAGCTTCAAATTATCAAGTGCTTCATTTGGCCAGAATGGCAGTGTCACACAGGCCTGGCCCAACGTTTATCGAGACCAATGGCACTGAATGAAATATGCCAACAGTTACAGGGGAGGAGGAGGAGGAGGAGGAGGCTGTACACAACACTGGCGAAAAATGCTTGGTAAACAGAATGGCTAAATGATCGAACTGACAATTTTATCGAGAATTGATGACAGGTCTTTCAAAAAAAAAAAAAAAACCTCCTGACACAGGGAGGGGCTGCTTTCCTTCGCCCCCTCCTTGGGCGTGTGCGCATTCATGAGCTCGGTGGTGGTGGACAAAATCGACCTGCTGCAAAGAAGAAAAAAGGCTTTTGTCAATTGCTCATTATGACAACTTGAAATGGCTCCAGCAGGAAGTGTCATTTGTTAACGTTCCAGGGCTGCCAGGGGGAGAAGAGGCTGGTAGACGTCGTCACGCACTTGAGCTCGGAGGTCCTAGAGTGGCTGAACCAAGTACGAGATCCCTCTTCTTCCTTGCATCTCAATTTTCCACGGAAAGTTGCATGCACTGCCTTTCTCCTCCTGTCAGCAGCAAATTCTCTTCTTCCTTGAGCCCCCCCAGGGTCTGGGGAGTGTTCTGCGTGTGTGTGGGGGAGGACGGGGAGGAGGAGGAGGACGCAGAAGCTTTCTAGGCAACAGCAGCAGCTCTGATGTAAAGTTGAGAGAAGAAGCTTTTGGCCTGGTTGCCCCGACCCCCTCCCCCCTCCTCCTTTCTCTGGTTGTATCCACTGTGACGATGAAAGGAGACTCTCCCTGCCCTGCCCTGCCCTTCCCCCTCCTCCTCGGCCTCCCACGGGACCTTAAAGAAGTTGCTCCTGCACTGAATATTGGGAAAGAGCCAGCATTTATGCTTCAGGATCCAAGAACAGCCTTCCCTCCAAGGGCAGCGGCTGGAAAAGATGCAGTGAGACTTTTCGTCACTGCTGCACTAACACGATGCACTTTCCTCCTGCTGCGGAGGAGCTTTCAGGGTCCGCCTGCACTGACCACAGCCGAGGACCGCTTTTGGGCGGGCTCCAACTGTAACTCCTAACTGAAACCCATTGGAGTGCATGCCAAATTCTCCCTCATTCCATCCAGAGGCCCGAGGCTGCCTTTTTTCGGAGGGGGGGGGGGCGGCGGCCTCGACATGATTTTTTTTCTCTTCTTCTCTGGCCTCAACGCCACTAACGTGAGTCCCCCTGGAACAAAAAGAGGCCAATGTGTTTCCAAACGGATTCCGTTGCAGAAGAGCAACTTCGACGAGTGCTCGTCCTACATGATCCACAGCCCCAGGGCCAGAGAGGTCGAGCCTGTTGCTCTTTCTCCATCCACGCTTGAGTCGTGTTTTTCAAGCCCAATTTGAGCTCTCCTGTCAAGCTTTTTTTGGGGTGGGCATCACGATGTAGCCGAGTTTTTGAGCTCTTCTGTGAAAGCCACGTCTTGTGCTTCTCTCTCAAGGACTTTTCACGGAAAAGACCTCGTTTGGAAGATTTTATCCTGCAGCTTAGGTGCACTTCGAGAAGGTAATTAACATTCAGAGGCTCCTTCTTCTCCCTAATTCTCTTGCTTCCTCCTCTCTCAGTAGTTTAGAGAGAAAAGAACTTTTCACTCTCGCCCTCCTTTCTCTTTCCCCAACACCCTCGCGCGCTCTTTGTTTTGAAGCTCGGACCAATCGCAGTTTGAGCCACGAAGAAACAACTTCAAGATGGCTTTTTTGCCCCGACAAAAGGGGAATTTGAGGCCATTCACCATAAAAAGGCGGGAATTTGAGGCCATTCGTGATAAGAGCGAGGCAGGAATTTGAGGCTATTCACGATTAAAAAAGCCCCAGGATTTGAGGCCATTCACGATTCAGCAATGTTTAGAGAATCGGGAAAGTTGGGAGTGGACGTCACCAACAGTTGATTATTTGCTGTCGGGCACAGTGACAATGACGCTTTGCGTGGCTCACACTGTGCCATACAGTATGAGCTAACAGAAGTCCTTGCCTGCTCCCCCCTTGCCCCTTGGGCTCTCCCTATTCTCTCTTCAGATGAAAAGGCAAGAACAGAGAAAAGAAAAGCACTTTTGGAAAGTTGGATAAACACTGACCCAGGCAAGAAGAAATGCTTGGGTGGGCAGCAAAAGCCCCTGGGTGGGTAGAAGAAGCTGTGGCAGCTACGTATGCACCGTGCGTAAGCTGTGGACCAGTCGGGCCATCACTTTCGTCCACGACCTCACGGGCAGCTGCACTTGCACACAGTGGCTGCAGCTCTGCCCAAGGTAAAGTTGAGCCAGCTGTGACGCCTCCATATGAGTTCTGAGCCATGGTGGAAAAAAAAATACGGGGTATTGCATAAATTTGCAGAGACACTCATTTGGTTGTAGTGATATTAATCAAAATTAGGTCCTTTGACAGCTGATTGTGTTTAAGAACAATTCTTCCCCACCCTTGTTGATGAAATTGTTCGCCAACTCAGTCATGTCAGGACGCAGGATGAAGTTCCCCTCGACGTCGTCCGTGCTGCCCTTGATGGTGTTGTCAAACATCCTTCTGAAATGGTTCATGCCAACGGGGAGGAGACGCAATGAAGATTAATCTCGTGGTTGTGGTTGTGCCATCCAAATTTTAAGGTTTGTTGAGCTGTGCTGATTTCTTTGGTTGCTTCATCGATGTATATCTATGACTCTAAGTTGCTGTGATGATTGTCAATGACCCAGAGAGTCGAAGAAATTGATAATTTGTTTAGTTAGAAATTCTTTTTAGTCACCTTTTGGCCAACTGTAGTGTTAACATGTTGCTTCCACACTTATGCCAGACCCTCCTGCCCTTCACTGAGCTCGTGTGATCCAGCCGTGAAAATAGAACAACCAAATCTGATGTAAGGAAAAAAAAAAGAGAGACTTTATAGACTCCTCGAGGTCATGCATACACTGCTATCCAAGCTCTCGCTTTCTCAAAATACTCGGAAAGCTGCTGAAGAAATGTTTGCTATGCACTCTGACGATGAATTGAAACAAAAGAAGCTGGAAATGCTTTCTCCGTGTGTCTGTCTGTGTGCATGCATGCATGCTTGAATACAGAGAAGAACAAACATGTCTCCTCACAGTACATACATACAAACATACAGAGAGAGATTTTACCGCAGCAGTCTAACAAATAAACTATTGCATACTTGGCTCTGACATCGGGTCCATGTTGACGAAACACCCTGTTTCGGCAGTGGGAATGAGACTTTTCATTTTTGGACTGGCTCAGTGCTGTAAATGGCTGAGGAGGCTTTTTGAATTTCCCCACCAGTGAGAGGAGGCGGACGAGGAGGCGGAGGCGGAGGAGGAGCAGCGGGAGGAGGAGGAGGAGGAGGAGGAGGAGGAGGAGAGTGTGTTTGTTTTGTTCAACTCCTGCTGCTTTTGGTTCAGAAGCTTCTTAGGAGGAAAGTTTTTGATCTCTTTTAAGTTCTCCCTGAAGAGGAAGGAGCTCCTCAGGACTGCGCCCAACTCCATCAGTCCTTGTAAGGACAGGTAGAGGGAGGGGGAGAAAAGGAAAAGGAAACCGTTTTAATAAGAGTAGGAAACTCTTAATGATGCGGAGGAAGTTAAGAGAGACCAACAGGGTCGAACAGATAAATCTGAAACATCTCAAACTTGAGCCAGATCACAGACGTGGGGTGGAACAGACAGTCCTTTCAGTCAGGCTGAAAAGGTATTCCCTCCTCCCTCACCAAGTTGCGCCTCTTTACCATAAATAGCACACTGTGAGTATTCCGGTACTATAAATATATGTGTTTTTTCTTTACTGTCGCATTAGAGGTTGTCCTCAGGCTCCTCATCCTGCCCTCGGACAACAGAAGGCCTCACACACGTTAAATTGACTTGGATCAAACGAGGAAAATAAGGCCTAACTTTATGTAATATATATATATATATGGTTAGTACGAATGTGAGCAGCAACGAAAGAGAGTCTCAGAAGTATTCATAGCATCGGAATCAATTCTTTATTGCACAACCTTCTTCCACCGATTGTACCTTGGGAACGCACGCGCAGTAGAAAAACCTCCCCAGTGATTGGCTTTTTCTTACAGTTGCCACGGAGGTGACTCAACTTGTCCGAGGACGACATGAGGCCTCGAGGCTGCATTGAGGCCAAAAGTCGGTGCCAGAAAACCCCCCAAAAGCCAACTAGGCCGGGTTTTGGTACCGAGGAGTGGCAAAAGTTTCCTTCATGACCTTGTCATCATCTGGCTGTCAACTATAAAAGGTGTCTGTGCGGTGTTTATGCTGAGAATATCCATAAGTCCAGCTGTTCAAGTACGGAGAATGCTGCATATTCTTCTCAACAGTGTCGCGGGCTGCTCTTGGGCCTGACCAGGCCCAAGTCGAAGGCGTCATCGGCGGCGTTGGCGGACTCGTCCGAGTTGCACGCGTCGGGGAATGCATGATTTCTCCTCTCTCTCTCTTTTTTGGCCTCCCTCCAGCACGGAGTTGAGTTTGTCCAATCAATCAAAGGTTCTTATTTCTCCTTCCCCGAGTGCAGCAAACCCCTTTTTCCCCCTGGGGGAGAGAACAATATTGAATAATCAATCATCCTCAAGTGGCTTTGAAAGAGAAATTATGCTTTTTCCTTCAATTTCTCCAGGAAAGGTTTCTTTCTCTTTACATGAAAGCTCCTCTTTTTTGCCTTGTTTTCCAAGGTGCTGAAGTAGCAATGTAATCTTTCTTCTCACTTGAGCGCGCGTTTACACTGACAAAATCATCCCCTTCCTCCCCGTGCACATTGGGTCTCAGTCAACCCGGCCTTAAAGTCACAAGTTCACACAACTTCCCCTCCCCCCAACTAATTTCAGAAAAGCTCCCTCCCCTTAATTTTTTCACCTCATTCAACCTCCCCATTTGAACCAGGTTTATTTGAACCAGGTTTGCTTTTCCTCCGTCCAGGGGGGGGGGAGGGAATGCTTCCCCACTCTACGATTGGCGAGGCCGAGCCGAGGCCGAGCCGAGGCCGAGCCGAGGCCGAGCCGAGGCCGAGGCCGCCGTCAAGGGTGTGTTACAACTTTGTTTGTGAAATTACACGCTCCAACGTGTGTGTGAGGAGGAGAGACTCAAATGGTGTTGCTCAAGCTGTTGCTCTCCCTCATGTTTGCTCTCTGCCCTTGCCACAGTCGATATTCTTAGTTGTTTTGCAAGGCAAAGGGACGGGGGAGAAAAATTCGTCTTTTTCAACCTTTTTTTTTAACAAAGATTATTTGTGAGGCAAACTAAAGTTATGAGCACATTTCTCAAAAGAGCCTCGTTCTCTTTCTTTTCATGAGTATAAAGGAAAAAAAAGTGTTTGAGGCTCACAACAGGATCAAAGTCTTGTTAGTAACCACTTCTAATTAGCAACAACTAATCAGCATTTTTTCACACTCAGAATATCAATTCTTCACCATATTTTGGAAGGCTGCTTTTTGTCACTGACTTTTTAGCAACAAAGGGATAAAGTATAATAATTTCTTGAGGGAAAAAAAAGTAAAGACTATTTTTTTTTCCACTCATGGCTTGAACCAGTATTATGAATGGTGGCTTCTTTAGGCAGAAACAACCATTCAGTGCACAAGGGGGGGGGGGGAAGTACTTCTTTGAGACTTGTACTTTGTGGCCTTCGACGTTCAAGTCGTACCTCATATGGCAAAACTTAATATTCTGACGAGTGAAGCGTGAAACGAATCAATTATGAGAAAATCATATGTTTGACGACAAAGAATGAGCAGTTTTTCTGACTCGCAAAATCAAGCCTGATCCTCTAGTGAGAACAACTCTGCTGATTGTTTGTCCAAAACAAAAATTTTTCACTGATTTCGCTACTTTTTTTTTTTACTGATTTTCCGTGACAAAAAGTCGATTCGAAGAAGAAAAGGGTTTTTCTTCCACACGACATCTAAGAAAAAACCAGGTCTTGGATGTGGACAGGTACAGTTGTACCTGTCTCAAACTTGACGTCTGATGTGATCGTACCGGGTGTTTCAACAAAAAGTCCTCTTTCAACCAAGCCAATCACTGAACACTGAGGGCTTGGACGAAAAAGGGGGTCAATATGAGCATTTCAACTTTCCGGCTTCATTTTGCTGGCGTGTAACCAAATTTATAATGAATTACTAAACATTTAACACTAAGGAAGAACTTACTTTTTTTCATTTTTGCGGCGCAGTGCACGGTCAGTGAGGTTGCCCGAATTTTGGGTTAGCTCATCAACAACATTGTTTTTGTCCTTTTTTTGCTACTTGAAGATAAAATTTCAAACAGTTCCTTGGCCTCGAAGAGAATGTTCAAAACCATTTTCAAAAATTTGGCTTTGGTTTGGCACAAACCCATCGACTATGACAAAGTGTTGATCCCAGTTTTAAAGCTGTACAACTCAGTGACGCCAAATGAGCTCCTGACATTGCACACAATAACTTTTAGGTTGAGTAACAACAAACACACTTAACGTATATAATTTACACACACTAAAGAAGATATTCATTGGCCTCAGGCGCCCAATGTCAGACATGCTAGACACGTATGCAGTTGTGTCTTGACCTTTCCTCCAGATCCGGTGGATACGCTATTGAGGCCAGCACTGATCAGGTTTCCAGCGGCCTCCATCGAGGCCACGCCGGCCTCGATTGCACCGGAATTGATCCCACTAATCTGGGCTGTAAATTAGGCTAGCCAAACCGAGTGAATTCTTTCTTGGAGGAAGCAGGGCTGCGAGCCGCGCCCACGAGCTGCGACCGGCTTGTGTGTCCGGGTCGGCCCTCCACCTCGACCCCGACTGGCGCCCGGGCCCCCCTGGTGGACTCAAGCTACGGAGTTGACAAGAAAGGAGCAGCCCAAGTTGCTCTTTTGAGCCCTGCTCATGATGGAGGGATGAAATGCCAGCCCACTCAAGGCCCTCAGCCGAGCCCTTTTCTGCAAGGCTGTCTTGCCAGTAATTGCCAATCGAACTTTCCCCGCAATTACGGAGCTTTCCGACTTTCCACAGAAGCGTTGCAGAGCTCTGAATTTTCCACTCGAGGAATGGAGTGAAAAAAAAAGGCCTTTTTTGGCCTATGCTTTTTCATTTTTGGCATTTGCCAATCTCACAGTTTGAAGATGATTCAGGGATCCCCCTGAATCGTTGCAAAAGCATCTCTTTATTATGTCTACCAGAGCGAGAGAAACAGTGGAATTCGTGGATTTGTTTGGGCTTCTTCCTGCCTCTGTTTTCCCTTAACAAGTTTATGATTGGATATCGATCGATTGAAACGATCAATCTTTTCTACTATTCTTCTAATGACGATATCGAACACGCTTTTTTTCCGTGGAAACAAAAAAAAATAGTTTATTGGCCTCGGCTTCTCCCATACATACGCACACTTCGTTACCCCCTCCCCCAAAACGATTTCTGCGTTAAACCGTAGCATCGTTTGGGGCAGGTGTTCATACGTGCGCTGAGGAGAGGGGGTGGGGTAAAAGTGGTTCACAAATCGATAATTACGCCAGATCAGCTGTGACTTTTCAAGTTTTTCACTGCTTTATGAGAACAACTCTTGTTAAGGCGCGCTTGCCCGAGGCCAAAAACGGCAGAAATCCCCCCCCCCCTCCAGTGGAGGATGCGAAGGCGGTCGAGGACATCGATCTTCTTTACTGCCAGAGAACGAGAGAGAGGGGGAAAAAATTCCCCCCGTGCAACCGCGCCCCAAGACCCGGGCTTTCCTCCTCCTCCTCCTCCTCCTGGCTCAAAACAGAACTCGTTGAATGAAGATTGATTAAAACAATGCTTTCGCAAAAAGTTTTCAGGAGAAAAATAGGGAGAACAGGAGCAATTTCGCGAAGTCTTTCTCCTTTTTTGCCCGAAAAATGTCGGGAAAGCTGCTTAGACCTTTTTAAAGGAGAAATTTCGGCTCTCTTCATTAATCAATTTTGCTTTCAAAAGCGTCCGAGGCCTATCATTAGGGCCTATTAAGGCCGCGTTTTTGTTTCCCGCGATCGATTTGAACGCAATTTCCCATTTCTCTGTTCACCGGTGGGGAGCATTTGTTGTTGTCCCCGCTCGATCCCCCTGTGTGAGGCCGGCGTGACTTCCGCGGCCACCGCCGGCCAGAGCCCGGCCGGGCTCTGGACGCACTTCAGGTCGGCGGGAATCACGTGAATATCAGACAGGAGGCGAAGAAAAATGCGTCCACCGCAACAATTTGTCTGTGTCGAGTCCGGCCCTGCCCATAAAACACCCTGTACACGTATCTCGACGTCTTCATAAAGCACGACAATAAGGCCACCAAGGAGGAGGAGGAGGAGGAGGAGGAGGAGG
>JAAUXU010024421.1_pt1 | contig 22617 bp, 16 predicted proteins | sample 7278151 | NCBI WGS metagenome assembly JAAUXU01 (sample SAMN14350113, study PRJNA611818) | marine sediment metagenome | isolation source: surface marine sediment (1.8m) | place: French Polynesia: Moorea | collected 2018-08 | reverse complement strand
TGCCCACAACTTTTTTCCCCGTGTAGTTTGTTGCCGTCGTTTGTCACATTTGCCCGCCGAAGGAAAATAGAGGAAAACAGCCACCACCAAATCGTTGCGGCCGCTTGGTTGGTTGGTGGAGAGGGAAGCGGTGGCTCTGAATTATTCACGCCGCGCGGTGAGGCAGAAAATCTCCACTCTGTGGCAAAATAGCAGGCACGCTTCTCTGGGGAGAAATGCACGCACGCACGTCATCACAATTTCTTTTTTCCCCAGACGAGATGAGAAAATGCATAACTGAAAAGGTGGGAGGATGATAGTGGTACTACAGAGACAAAAAGTCCCTTTCTTTGTGGCCGCCCCTTCAAGGACAAGGTCGAAAAACACCGACAAAAAAGAACCGAAGTAGCAATGCTTTATTGCTTTCACCTGGCTTTGTTGAGCGAGGTGGCGACGGTGGCGCACCCGAAGAGAAAGACGGCGACGCCAACCACCGAGGGGATCACCAGGAACTTTGTATAGAAGCCCAGCCAGGCGAAGTAGAGGCCTATTTTGACGCCGAAGTACCTCCGGATGAGCCAAAGCGGCTGCTCCTTGTACCAGTTGCGCAGGGAGGCCCACTCCTTGTATAGGATCTGGGGGGAAAGCGGTATTTTGTTATTTGCCTTTCTCATGTGTTGATTTGTCTATTTTCTCCTCACCCTTCTGTGATTTGTCTTCTCCGCGTTAGATTTCTCGTCTCCATAGTCATATTCTCCTTCGTGCAGCGGGTAGGCGGCGGTGTAGACGCCCTTGGCGATCAGGCGCGCGACGCCGGCCTGAAATATTCAGTTTTTGAGCGAAATATTAAGGCCTCCCATAAAGTCGAGGGCATTAAATCGCTATATTGACTCGAACCACAAGCGTGCTTTCCAGCAAAGGAGTTATAAATTCATGGCCTCGCGGCGAGAGAGAAGTTTCACAGCGTGCTAAAACCGCACACACTACAGAAGACCGGCAAAAAAGAGGGCTCGTGAATAAAGATTTTTTGCTGCTAGCTACATTTGTCATTTGTGCGGCCATTAAAAGTATCGACAATTTTGTGGGAAGGGTGCGGACTTTTTCGCGACAGAATTGGAAAGTGCAGAGGCCCTTCTTGCTGTTGCTGGCAGGCGTACGTCGCAGAAACTAAAACCCTCTCCTTATAGGGACTAAGTGCACGCGAATCGGAAATACAGTTAACTGCACCCGACATTTCCATCTCACCTTCTCCCTGTTTGAGTTGTCGTACCGCACCCGGGTGAGCACTTGCCAGACGATCTGAAATCATGCGGCAAAAAGCCAATACACAGTCAAAACATGGGGGAGTACAATATTTCGCAATTTAATTTTGTTACCTGAGCTCGCTGTATGTTGGAAAGCTCGTCCCACCGCTCCTTCAGCACGTACCTGGAAAAAGGTGCGTGGCATCATCGTTCGCGTATAACAAATTTATGGCTAGGAAGTATAGAACGATCGCCTTCCCTCCTTTCCCGCGAACTTTTCTTCCACGCCGATGAATATTTCAAATAAATCTTTTCCGCCCACGTCTTCCCCCCTCGTGCGCATATTGTATCTTGGCCTTCGTTTCCTGATCCTACTCGCGTGGCATATACGCACTAAGTGTACCTTCTTCCCAAGCGTGACGTCAAAGTATCACCGGTCTTTTTATAGCACGTATCAAGGCCAACGTGTCAGCGCTTAGTTTGTTTCCCAGCGCCCCAAATAAGTAGTGATTTGTCATGGCATACTTGTCCAGAATGTCCGGAATGAACCCCGGCATGAAGATGTTTGGCTCCGGCGGGATGGTGTCGCAGTTGAAGACGGACCTGGCGGCGGCCGCGGCGCCGGCGTAACCGTCCGCAGACATCCACCAGCGCCCAGAGTTGGTGTAGGACTGTAAAAGAATTATGTTATTGCAAAAGATTGGGAAATGCGAGCATTCATCTTTACCACCGCCGGCCTCGGCTCCTTTGACGAGTAGTAGGTGACTATGAACTCCTTGACCGGTGCCTTCATGCCAATGATCTCGGCGCTCCTCTCCAGCACCTCGTCAGGGGCGTGGATCTTGAGGAAGCACGTCTTGCGGTCAAAGGAGTCCTGGAAGCGGGGGAGGGAAAGATTCCAATATCGGAACGCGATATTACATCGCCTGCCGCCGGGTATTGGTCGATCTAACCTTTAAAGTACGAAAGCTGCGCTACGGGCTCCTTTTTTCCCGCGGTTTTCTCACCCCCGTGGGCGAGGACGGGAAATAATGAGACAGGCCCAAATTGTCCGTCCGTGTAAATGAATGTACAATTACGTGCTTGCTCTGCTGCTATAAAGGCGGTTTTTTTATGGCGGCGGTAAAGCATGTATTCTTTTGCCGACTACCATTGTGTTCCCGACACATAATTACAGTACTACTACGGCGTGTAGATATACAAGGCGAACAAACGAGGTGAGACCTTGCGAGGAGGAATTTTCTGTACCCTCAGAATTAACGTGCTGCGAAAGCATGAAAAGAGAGTGCCTAATAGCTACAAAAGGCATGGCAATAAAATCGGAAAACCGTAGCAAATGCAGCGCCACAAGACATATTGCTGTCCGTTCCGCTAATAGGAACACATCCTCGTTCTCACGAAATGTCAGTCGGCCTCGCCTTCACCGCCCGCCGACCGGAAAATTAAAGGTTGTGCGGCCGCCGAGGCTGAGCCGCACCTTGTGCACTTTCAAACAGCAGGAGTTTTGTGGAACCGAATATTTGCTGCTTTTTGCATTGCCGAGTACCTGTACTATGTAAACACAACTCGCCTCTCTCTCCTCGTGCTCCAGCTCCAGGCCCGCGAACTGCAGGTTTTCCTCGAAGATGGCCCTGGATCGAGGGGGTCGCTTTTGACGTCAGATAAAAAATAAAAGTTCAAGGAAACTGACATACCTGGCCTCTCTTTTCCTCTCGAAGAGGTCGCTGTCCGCCCCCTCAGAGCCCGTGGAAGAGTCGGAGAAGGTCCTCTCGTGGGAGCGCTGCTCCCGACGCTGTCTGAGCTCCTGCTCCTGCTGCTCTTGCTGCCGCCACGATGTGTAGGGCCTTTAGAATTGGCATTTAAAATTGTAGCTCTTTGGTGCAAGGGTTTGGTTGTTCGCTCACCTCGACTTTGAGGGCACGTGGTCGTCCTCGTCCTCGTACGCCAGCACCATGTCGATGCGGCGGCGGCCGTCGCGGAAGAACACGCCGGGGTCATGCTTGGCGCGCTCGAGCTCGGGATTCTAGATATATTTAAAAGGAAATGTTTAAAGTTCTACGCAAAAACTGTGTTACAGAACTATCTGAAAGTGGTGCTGCAAAAGAGGATATTTCTCTCAATGCCTAAATACTTTAGATTTCGTATTCGTAGTATACTTACGAATTGATCGACACGTACTTGCACAACAACGCGGACATGGCGGTACATTAAAACTCTCTTACTGACAGGAGGTGGAACATTTTCGTTCTTCGGAATCTTGGATGAAACTGACATACCTATTCGAAACTTAAGAACAGAGGATCGTTGCTGAAGGCTCAACTACAGTGCGTGCAGCTAAAGTACCTCCCACGCCATAAAACCTGATAATATAATTCCAATCCCAATCTCCATTTTCCGTTCCTAAAAATAGTGTCGCAAGGAGCAAAAATAAAATTGGACTAAATTTTGACATCACAATTCGAATTTCATACTTAGATTTTGGATCAATTTTTGTTCCAATTTGATTGTTGTCACATTGGAATTTTGAAAAAAGATCAGGTACGTTCAAAAATGCCCTTCGGACAAATACGGCGCAAGGTGGCGTCGAAACTGCTGCAGTACCGCAAGGAGGCGGAGATAGGCCCGGAGACTTCTGACGGCAGCGAGGACAAGAACGTGAACCCTGAGCAGCACCACTCTTCGCACGTCAGACAGTCGGGAAAGGGAACGGTGCCAAAGACCCCTATGCAAGCGTACAAGCGGCACGAGCGGCGAAAGGGCAGGAACGAAATGCAGGAGAAGCGTGGTGTCCGCGGCAGAGGCTCCTCTGCCGTCGGCATCCATCCGGGGCAGGGGGTGGAGCGACCATCCGAGGTCAAGGCAGAGCCGGAGGAAAAGGGCAGGGTGGAAAAGATCCACGAAAAGGCTACGGGCAAAGGGCGGCAGGAGGCGGACGGACTGGAGATTCTCAAGCATGCCAAGGAGCACCCGGAGAAGATCGGGAAAATGTCGCCGAGCGGTGACGAAAAAGAAAATGCTGGAAGTAATGCCGCTTCTTCGGCAAAGTCCGAGAAGGAAAAGAAAAAGGCCAGGGAACAAGTCATCTCCGCCCTGGGCAAGATCCGGAGCAAGGTGGAGGACGTGGAGGACAACATCCTGCACAAGAAGGAAAAGGAGGAAAAGGAGGAGAAGAAGGAGATCGGGAGGGAGGACGTGCTTACTGTGATCTTCCGCCTCCTTGGTCCCGTCGTCGTCTTCCTCTTCCCTCCCTCCACCCTCACCTACCACTCCTTCCTGATGGGCGCCGTGTGTCTCCTGGCCTGGCTCGAGTTCAGCCTGGCGTGGGCCGTGCTGGCCTGGGTGGCGCTGGAGGGGATCCAGGTGGTGCAGCTTGCCAAGGCGCGGGCCACCAAGAAGGCAGGAGTCCCCTTCGAGCAGTACCGCGAGCCGGCCTACCAGATCGTCAACCCGGACGCGGAGACGCTCAGCTGGCTCAACCAGATCATCGACAAGGTCTGGAGGCAGGTCAGGAAGCTGCTCAACAACGACGTCAAGGGCGGCGGAAACAAACTCCTCGAGGAGGTTTTCTCGGGGTGGAGGTCCCGCTTCCTCCTCCACCACTTTGTGCCGAGGATAACCAGTCTCGATATCGGCGAGGCGGCCCCCTGGGTCACCTCCATCCAGAGCTACACCACCGAGGTGGACCTGGTCAACGCCAACAACAAGAGCCTCACCATAGATGTGGGACTAAACTTTCACGTCGTGCCCACAATATCTGTAGGGGCGGGGAAGCTCATCCACCTGGACTTTGACGAGGTCAAATTCAGCGCTCCATTCAGGTTCAGGTTCACCCCCCTGCTGAGAGACCAGACAATTTTCGGGCAGCTTCAGATTTCAGTCCTCCATGTTCCCTACTTTACGTACCGAACTTCTGGCCTATTAGTGCCGCTCTCCTTCCCCTTCATCAAGCACGCCGTCAAGGCGATGGTGATTGAGAGCTGGAAAGTCATCCTCCACCCGCAGAAGCTCATCATCCCCAACCCCATGGTCATGCACTTCACCGACCACACGGTCTACACCACGCGGCCGATCGGAGCTTTGAGGGTGACGCTGGTGGAGGGAGACGACATGAAGCCGGCAAACTACCCAGTGGTTTGCACCTGCATGGCCAACTCGGACCCTTACGTCATAATGAAGCTGGGCCCCAAGGCCGTAAAGACCCCCGTCATCAAGTGCGACCTCAACCCCAGGTGGAACTTCAAGTACGAGTTTCCTCTCTCCCGTCAGGACCAGGTGTACAGGGAGCTGAAGCTGATTGCGATGGATTTTGACTGGGGATTTTGGAACGATGACGACCACATTGGGTTCACCACAATCAGTATTCGGAGGGTGCTGGAGGAGGGGAAGGTTGACGGATGGTTCAGACTGTGCACTCATGGGGGAAGTGGTTCTCTGCATCTCACGCTAGAATTCGTCCCGATTATAGAGCGAGTTCCTATCGAGCTAACTCTCGAGGTTCCCCAGGACCAGAGGCTGAGCCAAGCCATCCTTGTCGTCCTGATCTACGAAGTGGAAATGGGCAGGCCTATCACTCCGCTGCTTGTGTTGGACCTCTCAGGGAGAGCAACAGTCACCACGAACCCGGGATACTTGTCAGAAAACTGGGAATTCGCTGAGGAGTTCTTCTTGGGCGTGAACAACGTCAAGACGGACAAACTGCTAATATCCCTAGTAGACTACAACGCCAAAGTGTCATTTGCCAAGAAGACGTTCAACTGCGCCAAAAACTTCATAGCCAAGGCGGACGACCCCCAGTTAGTTCGCGGTTTCGAAAGGTCGAATCACTTTTTGATGGGCGCAAAACTGCTGGAAGTGGATAAAAGTTTCACGGGCTTCCGGCAAAAAGTACACTTGACCACGGACAAAGGCATTCACTGCAGTGTGGTTATAAGCGGAAGGCTTTTTTTCCTGGATAATGAGCGCACGCAGCGCGTCCCCGATCTTTGGTACATGCAGATCCCCGCGGAAAAGAAAGAAGCTACAAGTGGTTCCTAATTCAAAAGCCGAGAAAGGGGGGTACTTACTGCTATCTTCAGGTCGTAAGGAAGAATTCGAGTCCTCAGTTTTGTTTCCTTGCTCGTCACTCTATCCCTGATGTAATCCACCATTTCCCTCGTCTTTATTTGGTTTAGCATGTCCTCGCCCATGTTGCCGAAAGTGGTATTTTTGAAAGACATGGTGGACTTTTACGGTTTTATCTTGGTATACAACAATGTCACTCTGTATGTCAGTTCAAGTACTTTGTACATCCTCCTTTGCAGACGTTGTTATCGGGAGATGTGAACCTCGCCCACTGGTACAACTTGCGACTCCGACTCCCACGCGAAGAGGAGTGTGCCGTCGACTGGCATTACCGTTGGTTCGTATGTGCCGCCTGCTTGCGTAAAAGAGGGAGCGGAAAGAGAGGACAAAAACCGGTGAATAATTAATGAGGGTGCGGGCCGCCGCCGCCGCCGCCTCTCGACCGCCACCGCCGTCTCCGTCGCCCCGCAGGGCTATTCGAAGTTTATCGATGTTACCTTTCCAGGAGAGAAAGCAACCCGAGAGCCAAGTCGCCAAAGGCCTCCCGCTCCGACTGCATATACCCTTTTGAAGCGCTATAACAACCGGCCCATCAATGTCAGGTACTGTTTGTTTACTGGATGATAATGCCGACAATTAAGGATCAATGTAACTGACGTATCCTTTCTTGCTCAATTGAACAGAGAAAATGTCTCAAGGCTCGATTGCATGAGGGAAACTTGGGGTCTGAACAAAACGACATTTTAAATCTCTCGAATCCACTGACCTTTCCTTGAGTTAAGTCTGAAAGATGAAAAATTTAGCACAGCAAAATATCCATCTTGCCTACTTGCTTCGGGCCAGATGCAAAATCTCTGTTACAGATTTAGTACAGTTCCACTCAGCCTGCTCGAGCCAAAAAGAGAAGAAATCCTTTAAAACAAAGAGGCCCAAAACACTGCTGTAAGTCCTGCATAAAACATATCCATTTCCCTCATCCGCACGCATTTGGCACGTCCCTTTAAATATGGACATCCAGAGCCAGACGCTCGGAAGGGACAAAATGAAAGAATGGCAATGCCAAGAAGAAGAGAGGAGAGAAGGCAGGTACGAAATGGGAATTACGCGCGTGAGGACGGCGGGAGAAAGCCGTCCGCGGCTAAACTCCCCCAAGTTTCCTTCCTTTCCCTTCCTCGCTTTCTGACATTCCAAACAAGGGAGTGGAATTTATTGTCGGAGGAAAAAAAGCTTGATTGTCCCCTCCTCCAGCCTCTTCTCGTGATGGCGGAGTCGACATCCGACTGGGACAGCATGTCCGAAGGGGGAGCGGCGGCGGCGGAAGACGAAGGGGCCCCAGGGAGAGCGGCGAGAGATCGCGGAGCCACAGCGGCGGCTCTTGACGAAGGTGACGAACACAGGCGCAAGAAGAAGAAGAAGGCGCCTCCGCCCAGGATGCCGCCCTACGATTTTAGGTGGGTATACAAAGAAGAAGTAAGGATAAATTTGTCTATTGCTTATTTTAAAAATTGTTTTTCGTTCAGCGGCGAGGCTCCGAGAGAAGCGGTGGGAAAAGCTGAGGCGATGCGATCGGCCCCGGGGCGGGACAGGCCAAGGAAGGCTGACGGATACAAGCCGACCAGGGGCGAGGAGGTGGGGGTGGCGGCATCCAACAGGTTCTCGTCGCCCAACCCGTCGTCGAGGGTGAGATCGGAGGCGGCCGGCAGCCACAGCAGGGAGGACACCTTCGCAGCCAGCCAGAACACTGTCATCATGGCCACAGAGACCAAAGCGGGAAAGAAAAACCGGAGGAAGAACAGGCTGATGGTGAGGATCTCACTTTGCTGCAAGTCAAATAAAAAATAAGAAAAGAAAAACAACGTTATAAATTTCAGCGCGAGGACACTGACGCCCAGTTCTCCAACGTAGAGCTGACCTCGACGTCCTCTCCGGCCGAGGCAGCAGCAGCAGATGAGGACGAGGACGAGGAGGGGAAGCATCGAGCCAGCTCTGGCGGAGCGGGGTCGTCCTCCAGGGCCAGCGTGGCGCCGGGGGTGGACAACCCAGCCTTCCAGGTATGGACTGAAGGAGATTCAAAATATATTTTTTAAGCAATATGAAACCATTCATATCAAAGCTGTAGTATGTTTTCCAAAATGCTAGAATAAATTTCTGCCCAGTAGTCGGGAATATCTACTAAATATGAATTTCGCTCTCTCCAAATTAAAATCGGCTGCAATCGACTGCAACATTCTGCTGAAACAGGCTATCTTTCTTATTTCCAGGGTTCCTTCGACATCGAGGAGCGCGCAGACTCCTACGCCAACTACTACCCCTCCGCCGCAGCCAAGTCCGGCGGCGGCCACCTCCTCTCTCAGCCGCAGTCGTCTCAGCCCCTGCCCAGGCCGGAGGGGGGAAGCATCTACGTCTACCGGTTCGAGGATCCATCGCCGGACGGGCACTTTCAGGTCGAGCTGGATGGAGGCGGCGCATCCTCCTCGTGGGCAGAGCGGTCGCTGGCCCCTCCCCTGGTGCAGTGCTGCAGCTGGTGCATGGCCGAGGTGACGGGGGTGCTCAAGGTCCCATTCGTGCTGATCTTCGTCGTACTAGGACAAATCGTCATGTGAGTAAACAGGAGACACACTTTGACCTGCGGCAGGATGTTCGAAAAGGAACAGGGAAGGAGGGTCCCTCTTCAGTTAGAAATCATGGTATGAATAAAAGTAGCTCCTTTGTATCCCCTCCTCTAGAAGAAACTCTGTACTTGGAATATTAATCCATTTATCTTACTGTAGTTTAAGTTTATAGAGGGATCAAGACCAACTCTAGTTCTTTTCAGCAGTTTTTCCATCTGCATCTGCATAAGTGCAATGCTTGCTCAAATGGCACATCCTATCCAAGCAGAAAGAAAAATTCACACAAGGTTCTCCCGGGATTTGAACCCGGGACCCTCGTGCTAGCTTCCCCATTCTCTACCCGTACCGACTGAGCTACGGGGGCTAGGCTTGACAACAGGGATCACTCCATGACCTGTTCAAAAGTTCTTTAAAGGGATTTGACAAATTTTAGTTGTTTGACAAAGTTGGGACGCCAAATTCGCATAATATTTTTTCCAAGACCTAATACGAAACAGCAAAGTGCCAAAAAGTGGTCGTAAAAAAGAAAATACAAACTGTGTTGACTTCAGAGAACAAAATTTAAAGGGAGTCTCTCAAAATTCTGAAATTGAGGTGTACAAAGAATCACATCCTTCCAAGGCCATTTTGACCAAGCTTCTTTTTTACCTGCAGCGATAGAAGGTCATTTTGGGGTGTGACCTTTTTTCACTATGATTTCAAATCGAAGAGGGACCCCCTTTTAAATCAATTTTTCCTATTCTATTCCAATTCCCCACCACCTTGAACAAAGTTTGTTCTTGTTCTTCCTATGATTTCAGAATGAAGAGGTACCAACATTGTAATACTAGGTTTGTCCCCCCCATTATTCTAAAGGAGGAATTAGAAGGTGAAGCTACATTATTTGGACACCCCCCAAAAGGGTGGTTCAAAAATATAGAGTGGTATACCTCCCTATATGATTTCAAAATAGGTTATGGCCCCACCCCCCCATCTGTGGTCATCAGCAACAACAACAATATTGTGTGGAAATGGAAGTTCTTCTTTTACAATATTTAGCTCTGGGAAAGCCTATCTTTAAAGATTTACACAACCAAGCAACGGGATCGCTCTATGACCTGTTGACAAATACAGTTCATGTATATAGCATTTGCTGGTTTCAGAAATAGAGTAGTTTGGTAGAAACGGCGAGTTTTTACAATGCTCTCTCATTTGGCTAAATATATTTCATTCAAGGCGATTTCCCCCCTTTTTTCTTATATTCCGCAGGTTTTTCCTGGACGGCCTACTCCGCCCTTGCTCGGACTTTGTGCTGAAGCCCTCCCTGGCCTCCGCCCACAACTCCCTTGCCGTCCCCCTCTGCGGCTGCGCGAGGAACCTCTGCCGACTCGCCTCCAGGGCCCTCTCGCCCGCTTGCCGCTTAGGTTGCTGCTCCGAGGCGAGGAGAATGCAACGAGGAGGAGGCGACTCACACGAGGTCCTACTCGCAGAGTGAAAAAAATGACTTGTACAAGCCAAGAACTCGCTACTTATGCAATAAATACAAGCCGCGCTTGATCGCTACAGTTTTTCTTTGCAAAATACACAATGCATCACGCGCAGTTTTTGTGAGCAGATCACGGCGTTTTCTGATGGCGATGAGTAAAAATAGTCCCCGGCTTAATTCCAGCGCCGCCGGAGGTGGAAAGCGAGGCTATCTAAATAGAATCAATGGGAGCGGGATGATCCTTCCCCAAGCAAAAAGAAGACTGATGTGTGCGGACGAGATTACCTGTGGCAGAATTATGGCCTGGGGTGAGGTCGACGGGGGGAAAACAGGGTCTGCCTACGTAAGAGGAGGACAAAAGTCATAATTCAAAAGAGGAAGGGAAGGGTCACAGATGAATCAACAAAGAACGAAAGGTCCATCTTCATCCTTTCTGCGTGCGTCGGTCCTTGTTCGCGGGAAAGGGGGGGGGAGGATTGACTCTCACACCTGTCTATTTGTGCCTCGTTTGTCGACCGCCTTCTGTAGCGCCCACTCAAAATCTGTCGCTCCCCCCTCGGGAGAATTGCTTGCTAGTTTTTTCCTCCGCTCAACGTAACGCCGCTTTTTGCGCAATTCCCGCGAAAAACTGAACGTAACAACGAATTCTCCTAGCAATTGAGATGTACCTTTCGAATGCTGGCAAGGTCGACCTAACGGAAGTGTCCACGTTTCGTACTAATTTTGACGAACCCTGATGTACATGGAGTTACGCGAATTTTCCTCCCCTGCCGCTGAAAAGCAGCGGGCTCTTTGTAGTAGGGCTCCCGCAAAGTGAGAAGTTTTAAATTTCCTGGGCAAAATTAACTAACCCGAGGCTCCGTCCCCTTGCTTCCTCCCCTCATCCTCTTCCTTTACAGTACATTTTATTCCTCTTTTCCTCCTGCTGGCCAATGGGCCTTCATTTCAAGCGGGTCGGGCTGACCTACCTTTAAATTTGATTTAGAAAAAACGGCATTCTTTTTATGGTTCTAACAAAGGAGTTTTTCTCTTCGACTTTCCTCATGCTTGTTTGATATTTATTCCGCACGACAAACGGAGGACAATCGCAGCAGAGGAGAATGGAAACCCCCAAAGTGCTGCCAACAAGTTAAGTACATTCGATCGCGTCTCATAAATGTTCAGGCGACGCTATACATACCCTACTGTACCCTAATGCCCTACTGGACGCCACTAACGATCGCTGCGATTTGGGAGACGAGAAGCTATAGCGACGCCTTTCCAGTGAATTGCCCTTCATGTTCTTTCAGAGATCCCCCCAAGGGTCTTTTCCCGAAACAGGACACATTGCAGGAAACGGGGAGGACAAAAACTCTGACGTTCCCTTCTCTTTTGTGTTTGGGGGGATCATGCTTTCTGTATGAGCCCCCATTTTCAAGAGACGAGACCTGTCAGGGCCGAGATCATCGGCTGTAGATCGATGATGGAAAACTGTACCTCCCCACGAATGCTGGTATAAAATACAGAAGGAACGGGAGATCTTTTAAAAAACTTGTTTGTGTGGATCTTCCTTGATGATGGCGATCAAACAGGGAAATGGGAAATTGGGAGGGCCTTCCTTTCACCCCACTTTCAAACAAACTCTGGCGTGTATAGGAGGTATCCTAAGTACGGTCAAGCAAGGGGAGGTAGTAGTAAGAAATCATTTCCCGATCTCGCCTCCTCCCACTTTTTTTGATGCAGCAATCCATCATCAAAGGGCCTTTTTTCCCCTCTCTTGATCGACGCTTGGAATCTTCTCAACTCTGGGATGTTTGTCGGTACTACTACAGTAGATGAATGGCCCTAACAGCGAGCCCCCTTTTCTCTTTTCTGTCTCGGAATCCTTGCCCGGCGCAGGAGGAGGAAAACCCTCCCTTTAATCATCAATTTTGGGTGCATTGAAGAAACCGGCAGGCTCTTCTTCCAAAGCATTTCTTGCGACTTTCCCTTAGAATCTGGCAGCATCTACCTCACCGCCCCCCCCTCCTCCTATTTATAATCCTTTTTCGGAAGCTCTGCTGCTGTTGTACCTTGAACCTGCTTTCTTCCCCCCTATCCTTCCGCCGTTCGAATTTTTTCCCTCAAGTGCTTATAAATCCTTGTGGGAAGCTCCCCTTTCCTGCGCCTCCCTCCCTCTCCCCCCCCCCCTCCGGCCCAGCGCGGGCGGGTGAGTACGGGTATCCCCTCCGTCTAATGCTTCGGAAGAGAATTGTTGAGCCAGGTGGCGAGGGAGGAGGAGGAAAGGAGCTGGTTCGGCCACGGGGAGGGTTCTACCAGCACCTTTTCCTTTCCCCGAAAAAGGGATGGGGGAGAAAATTAATGCTCTCTGAAATGAGAAGGAGGGAGAAATGGAGGAGGCCCTAGTGAAGTGGAGAGAGCATCCTCAACTGACCATTACTCGCTTGGCAACAACAGGTTGAGAGTGAGAGACTCACGAGGAAGCTGCTTAAAAGGCTCAAAATAGGTAGTGGAAAAATAGCCTTTCTACATAGGACGAAATAACCTTTTCATCCAGAATAAAAACCCTAGAAGAAAATCAAGATTTGAGTTTATAAAAGGGAGAAACAGATGGAGGGTAGTGTTCTGCTATGATGGAGAAAATAGGCGGTTTCTCTGCCGGAGCATCGAAAGTTTGGGAATTCGGCCATTTGTTTCTTGGAAAGTTTGTCGTCCGCAAAGTAGGCGGAGAGATGGGAGATCGACAGAGGCAAGAGGAGGGACAGAGGCCAATTAAGCAGGAGGAAAAAAGGCTCTCAACTCGTCGCCATTCATTTCAAGGTAGGGAGGGGTGTTTGAGATAGTCGTGCAGGCGTGAAGTACGTGCATGCAAGCTTTCCTTTTTTCGCGTACGTGTAGTGTGCTGTTGGATGTACTGTATCTATTTTGAAGGCTGATACGTACAACGAAGAGCGTTTTACAATACGGCGGCAATTGCCGACAATCGCCGGTTTTCCGGTTGCGTTCTCTTTCTCTGTTCGACGCCAATTTCTGCCATCGTCTCCTCGAAGTAAAGACCGGCCGGGTGCGGGGGACTCGATATATCGGGCTCTGCATGTGTCCATGTGTTGCGCCGCCCCTTGAAAGGATATTGAAAACGAAGTTGCAGAGGCCTTCTTTTGCGTCATGCCCCGCTCTCATCGTCGTCTTCGGCCACTTGTTCCCAGGTTAGACAGGTTTCAAAAGTGTCCTTTTATTGCCTCTAGTCTCCCCTACCCCAATGAGACATGTCACCAACATGCCGCAGTGGCGTTCGTGCCTGTGTACGTGTACTGAACTGTGGCAATACGGCGGCCGGTAGATCATGCACGGTACACACGATAGGTAGCCTATTTGACACTGTGTGTGAGAAGAGCCAAAATTCTACTGCATGCCGGTTTACAACTTAGTGTTGTGTTGTTGCCTAACACGAGCAGTCTTTTTGCCAAACTATCGCGGTCGTCAGAATAGTGTGCCGTAGGGGAATGCTCGAAGGAATGAACTTCTAAGAACTACTCCTCTTACATTGGCGTTAATTTAATTGACATTTAAGCATAGTTCGGAACAAAATAAAGCCTAAAATCGATACGTTCAGGTTTCACACATATGTGTTTTGTTTTGGCCTTTGCATGCCAAAAAACCAAACAAGCGGTAAAAAAGAAGGCAACTTTTTTGGCATAGCAAAAAAGACCAAATAGACCTGACGGACAGCAAAAAGTAGAACGTATCGACAGTCAGATGTTCCAAAAGTTCAAATTAATAGATGTTTTCCTCAAAATTTGGATACTGGCGGAGGAGTAGTTCTAAAACTGTGTATGTCGGACCGCCTTTCTGACGACCTCTGTAGCTTGCGTCTAGACTAAGACAAAAATCGGAAAAAATTGCATTGTTTTTGTGCGTTTGGGATTTTTTTTCACCGTGGATCGAGGAATTTTCTTCATAGATGCACAGGGCGCCTTTGAATCCCTTTCGTGCCTTTTGTTGGACGCAGGACATTTTCTCCCCACGCGGCTTTCTAGCCGCCACGCCACGCACCGGCCTTTCTCCCCGCGATTCCCCGTCCACAGGAGAGGATCGGAAGGGATGAGCAAGAGAACAAGTAGAGGCCCTCCTCTTCTCCTTTCTCTGCCGCTCGCAGCAAAAAGGCCCTGCTATAAAAGCCCCCCTCCCGCGGCGGGCTCGGCCCTTCCGATCGAGGCACGGTGAGTTGCGTGGTGGTGGTTCTCGTCCGAAGAGAGGGCAAAAAGACGACCGACCGACCCAGGAGGCAGACTTACAGGTGAGCAGTGCGTGGCAAATTCTATAGAAGCATTCCGCATTGAATTCGGTGAGGATGGGAAAGGATCGCTTATTTTTGTTGGGTCTGAATATGGGCCACAGGCTGGAGTCTCAAGGACGAGAATGACTTCTGCGGTGTCCTTCCCCCTTCCTCAATCCCCCTCATCCTTTTTGTGCACTTTTTAGGCCAGATGGTAGAAGATGGGGAAAAGGACGGAAGTGGAAGTGGAAATTGTTTTGCGGGGGGGGAGGGGGGAGGAGAGCTAGGGGAGGGGCGATGGGAGGAGACCTTGAGGATTGAATCTGGAAAGGGAGCGGAAGATAATTGCCCGACCTAACGTACACAACGTGCGTACCAATTTCGTATTGCACACTCCTTTGTCTTCCTCTTGTTCACTCTTAGCAATGAAGGGGATAGGGGGAGGAAGGCATCTGATCCGATTAGGGGCCTTCGAACGTGTGGGGGAGCAAAAAGGGAAACACAGCCAAACAGTCAAGCACTGAATGTGTTCCGCATGCAATCGTAAAAGAGGAAATAGCAATGAGTTTTTTGAGAAGGAAGGCGATTTTCGTCATCAGTAATCCTGCGCGCTGATGCACATTCGAACAAGCTAGCTCGGATTGGCTGCAGATCAAACGGGTATAGTAAGGCCCAAGGATTGCATTAGGATTTTCCGTGCGAGTCTCCTCTTGGCCTTTAGACCTTCTGGAACAGTCGGAAAGTCTGGAGAGGAAAAGGAGGAGAAAGAGGAGATGATGCGGACTCAGGTGTCGGCGGTCGTCGCCAAGGGCAAGGAGAAATTGGAAAGAGGGGTTGGACATTCACGGCTGACCACAGTCAGTTCCTACCGAGCTAAAGCACTGCACCTGGGCCGAGAAAGGATAGAGATGGCGCAAGGGCATTGAAGTGGAGGCATTCATCACGACAAAGCCATGTTATTTGTACAACTATGGGAAACTTGCTAGTTGCTAGTCTGGGATTGCTCCTTGGAGTAACACGACGACCGGCCACGAGGCGTTACAAGAAAGAAGAGGGCGCAAGGTCCAGCAGATGAGGCTCCCTTTCCCCTCTTTCCGTTCGTGCAGTCCTTTCCTGGAAAATAAACACAATAGATTCTCTCCTTTCTCTTTCGAAAGTCATTCCTTGGCCACAACTGTTCTGATTGTCATTTCCCAAAGTATTCTAGCTCCTCTTTCGTCGAGACAGAAGGTTGGAATTCACCCACCCCCCGGGGTACGCAGAATCTAGAGTATAAATATCATTGCCACTGCTGAGCGATGTATCTTTCCTGGCTACTCTGCTAAATTTAGTGCTTTTTTCTTGAGAGGGGGAGGTTAAAACACAAGCTGAGGTACGTCCAGTCGTGAGAATCATTTGTCTGTCCTCGAGTGATAAAGTGTTGGGGAGAGGAGGGGGGGGGGGGGCGGAGGCTGAAGGGGCTTTTTCACCCACGAGAATTGTGGATAGAAATAGAGAGTGGATGGGTGAGGCCCATGGTAAGCGTGGGAGAAGGGGCGGAGTAGCTGAGCTTCCCGTTTAATCTGAATGAAATGAGGACGAAAAAAAGCAAGAAATTGATTGCCCCCATTGGTCCAATTTTCGAAGTTAAAAGCATGATTGAACCCTTTTCTTGGTGAAAAGATTTTAGCACGTGCGCAGTGATTTCGGGAGCCAAAAATATTTTTCACCATTTCTTCGCGAGGCGACCCATCGGCAGGAATTTTGTCAGCCTCAATCAATCAAGGCACAATCTCTCAGGACTTATACTTGGGTTCCTTTTCCCCTCCCTTCTCCCAAGGGAAAATTGTCCTAGCGATATGAATTAAACCGAGCTCTTATCAATACAATTCGATTTCAAAACGTGCAAGGGGAAAATTTATTGACTTTATTTTGCGACCGCGAAAAGACCTCCACTACCGTTCTCACACCGCGTGCAATCTTTAATGCCCTTTCTTCTTTCTTCTTTGCCCTCGCCCTTTTCCCAGGTGATCGATAGATCCTGCATCGAAGCTTCTCCTTCTCCCGATCCCGACAATGGTCAAGAATGACGCCAGGTGAGTCAAGTCCAATGTACGTAGTGCGCACGGCCAGGATTCTGGTCCGATCCGTGGAGTCATCACTATTGTTTTTTTTCTATGCGAAAAAGAACGAAAATGCACTGTGCTGCCAAATATATGACGTCACTTTCCGATTTTTTCCTATTCTCCCAGGACTACCATGAGGACTCCGGCTGCGGCGGCGCCGACGCTGCTGCTGTCCGCGGCGGCGGCGGCGGCCTTCGTCCTCCTCCTGTGCTCCCCGTCAGGAGCGAAGGCGCTGCCCTACAGGGATATGGGGTGAGGAGGACAACATTTGGATTTGACAGCCGCTCTCTCTTCCTCGCGCCGCCGAAATCAAAGCTTTTTCATTTTGAGCCTTCAAATTTGCAACCCGGGCAACGACGCCGGCAGAGTTTTGAGAAGGGCTGGGTGGGGAGCGAGAAAAAATGACGCATTGTATGTCCGTCAAAGGGGAAGGGAACTTTGCACCTCCTCCTCCTCCTCCTCCTCCTCCAGTGGTCTCCTCCTCGAACCCACAGCCTTTTGCCCCTAGGAGCTCGGGGAGGAAGGGAGGAAAACTTTTGCTTTATCATATGCGGAGTGAGCAAGGATCCTCCTTTCTCAACCCCCCGTCCTTCCGTATTTCTCCTTCACAACTTTCGTGCTTTCTTGCGCTCGCCGCCGCTATTCATTAGGGCGCTCTAGGAGACAATGCAAATTTCATCTCATCCCGCTTCAAGAAGGAGATCGTTCCTGCGCCACCCTCTGCTCTCCCGCCCCGTGAAATTTGAAGTATGCATTGAAGAAATTCGCCATCAGTTAACCAACGACGACGGTGGGGTAGGATAGGGCGGGTGGTTGCTTCACACGGCGCAAGTTATTAGCGTCTCAAATTTTTCCTCCTTCGTCAGGAAGAAAAAGATGAAGAGGGTTTTTTATACAGGACGTGAGAAAATGAGAGGCTCATAATTTTCACATCCGTCTGGTTTTCTCCTTCGCAATTTTTTTTCGCGACTGGGTTACAAAGGGATGGGAGAGATGACAAATTATCGCTTCTTTCCTCCAATTCTATTTTTCCACAACTTGGGTGACAGTCTCATTACTCCGCCCCCTTCTCCAATTCTCTCCCGGCAGTTCGCGGGGGTCCGGCGGGGAGGTATCTCCTTCTTCCTCTTCTGAGGGCGCAGGGAGCGACGAGGTGAGTCGATTGGACAGGACTTAGGTTAATGACATAACTACACACCTGTTCAAAAAACTTTTTTGTTGCCGAATACGCATAGAAATTTTTGTATCGAAGAAAGGCGGAAATTGAAAACATTTTGTTGTCCTTGAATCTTTATTTTTGCGAGAAAAACAGTGTACTGATTGCGATTTCGGTTTTCAGCTCGACCTTTGGCGCGCCCTGCTGCTGCGCGGCGCCGGCGCCGGCGGCGCCCCCGGGTACCTGAGCGAGGAGGAGGAGGCGCTGCGCCACCTGGCCCTCATGGAGCGGCGCAGGAAGGTCCTGGAGCAGCAGAACCTGCTGGCGGCGAGACAGAGGCAGATCCCGGACTTCAGGGCGTGAGTGCAATAACCTTTTGTATCCACGAAATCTGCTCCCAAAAATGATCGATGAAGTGACGCAGGTTTTTTCCCCTTATATAGATTGCTTTCTCGCTTTGCGAACGGGTCTCTTATCTTGGGCGATTTCGTCTGTCTGTACCTTCAGTCAGGCCTCAAGTCTAACGAAGTTCATTCACACATTTTCTGTTCCCCGCCGTATTTTTCTGTAGGAGGGAGAGAGTGGGAGCGAGAGAAAAGGAATTATGATGGATCCCCACGTTCCTTTCGTGTCAGAAATGGTTTTCTCCTTTTTCTCCCCCTCTACCCCCCAATTGCATTTCTATACGAAAGGGCGGAATATGCCTCACTGATAAAAAATGGGATGAAGAATCTTGAAGAAGAAGTGTTGAGGCTGAATTAAACCATGGGAAAAGAGGAAAAAATACGGAAAAAGTTGCACAAATTTTCCATTTAACAGTATACGGTCAGCCTTATTTTAACAACAGCGCAGCTTTAGGTCACGATTACAGTATCCTTATGTTTGTCTGTCTGACCAGTTCATACAATTGCATCTTCCATTCATTTTGCCGTACAGTAGAATTCTGCCTTGTCCCTTCCATCTCGAATCCTCACACAGCTTCTATAGTTGCTCGGCCTCTGCCAAAGTCCCAATCAGAAGTCCCTTTCTTATTCCGGGGCCTCCTTTTCTTCCGTATATCTACAAGGGAGGGGGGAGTCTATATTCACGTTCGCCTTCTCTGCTCGTACGACAAATGTTTGGTGTACGACAGAAAGCATGGGAAAGAAAGATAAAGGAACACAAAAGATGGGCAACTCCCAATCCCAAGGGACCCATGATTCGAGATTGAGGGAGGAAACCGGGATTAGCTCGTCTCCACTGCTCGTTGACCTTATTTTGGTTTGTTTCTATAGAGCGAACGTTTGTCAATTTGAATTTCCGATCCAACAGGAAGCGCCGCGGCTCCTGCCTGTTCCACGCCGGTCTGGCTCAGAACTGCGACTTTAGGGACGTCGTGGGCGCAGTCAACGAGGCATCCCACTGGGGGTCGGAGATCGCCCCGGGAAAGAGGAGGAGATAAACTGAGAAAGCGGGGAAAGAGAGGGAAAAGGTGATAAAAAGCGAAGAGATTGGTTTGTTGTAAGTTCATGTCATAAATGGCGCTTCTTCCGTGCAGGTCATTCGAGATGGAAATTGCAAATTAGCACATCGGGAAGGACGAGGCGAAACAAGAAGAGCAAAAATATAACAAAATGAAAGCCGCGAAAGCCGAGGCGGAAAAAAGAAAGATAAAAGAAAGAAACAGAAGAATTTATAAAAAAATAATTGAAAAGGAAGCTAAAAGAAGCTAAATGAAGAAGAGCCCTTCACGGATGTTTCTAAACATGACTCAGTCTTAATCCACAAACCATTGTGTCTGTCCTCTCTCCCAAGAAAAGCATATTTTTTCCATTCATAATAATACTCGTGTACACCTACTTGTTATACTTTCTTCACAGATTTTTCGCTCGACGTGTGCATCCTTTTTGTTTATTTATTCCCCCCTCCCCTTGAATCCCGCCGTTGACTTCCGACCAAAAATTCCCTTCCCAGACCTCCCCTTTGCAAGTTCCCTTCTTGCTCCCTCCGCCCCTCTCCCCTCCCCAGGCAAAACCATCCCCCTGCTGTCCAAAGCACTATCGCTCTGCGGCGGTGGAAAAATACCCGGGCCTGGGGGGTCGGGGGATGGGAGCGAAAATAGAAAGAGGCCAAATGCTGCGTAGAGAGAGACCATGCTTGCAAAAAAAATAAAATCATCCACCCATTTCCCCCCGAAAAAAATCCCTGCACACCATGCCTAGCTATACTTCGTATGCCAATACACGCACATACACACACACGAAAACGCACTCAAAAACAATGCCGTGATGACGTACGCACGCGGCGGGTCGCTCAGGACAGGAAAAAGAAAGAGAGAAGAAGAAAAATCCTATATATATACCCGGTATACCTTGGTTGGTTGTTTCCTCCTCCGTCCTGCACCTTGCTATGCTACTTTGGGTTCCCTTCTTTCCTCCTTTTTCGTTTTCTTTCGTGTCTGAGAGGAGGAGGAGGAGGATCGGGGGAAGGGAGCAGTTGCTTTACCTTTTTTGTCTCCTGTTCCTGCTCCTAATTCTTGCTGGCATGTACTAGGTACGTTGTGCCAAAGAGGAGGAAGAAGTCCAGGGCAAACACTGTCTTTCCCGGAAAGCGAGAGAAAAATAGAAGACGCCCCCACATCATTGTTGCTTCTGCAGACGCGGTTGTGTATTATTTCCAGACAATATTTGAAACGTTCATTCGTCGAAGAAAAAAAACCGTCCCCCGTCCCTCTTGCTCCATGCCTGGCAAAAAGACAAAACAATCATACGTGTCATGGGATAAAAATAGCAGCCCGTGATCATTTTGACAAAGTTTCGAACCCCTCGGAAGAAAATTTTGAGTTTCACCTGCCCCCTCCCCCTCCCTTTCAAGCTGTGGGAAGTGCCTGGGACTGAGAGCGGACTGCAAAGAGGACAGAGCGTGCGCAACAATTAAAAATTCGAGAAACCACCACCGCCGTTCGCGCATATAATCCGTGTATCCCCATTCGAGGTATTTTTTATATTTTTCTCGACATCGTAGATTTTGTTTTTTTTATTTTGCGCCCATTTTTTGAAAAAACGAGCAAATAGACTAAAGTGTCCAGGAGGCGTGAGAGTGGCAGACGTCCTTCCACCTTTTCGGTCCTCCAATTGGAAGGAAAAAATGTTGTACGTACAAAATCGCTCGGTGTACAAAATATATAGATTCGAGAGCTTGACAGTATTAAAAGAGCCCTAGCTAGAATTGCGTTCCTTCGTTAATTCAGGATGGAAACTCGGATAAACAGAGGGGACGAGGCATGGAAGTGGCGAGAGATCTTGCTAGTTATCTGTGGCCGGGGAGGGGGATAGCGCCCGGAATGAAGATGTCTTTTTGCCCCCTAAATTTGAGTCTACTTTCCCCCTCTCTATCTGACAGGGAGGGCGTAATTGAAGGAAGGGCTACGGGGGGAACCGGGTAGAGTTTAGGCGAAACTTTTTCCGCTCTTCCCTTCCCACCTCCCTACCTTTCGGTAGAAATCCCTCGCCAGGACGGATGGGACCTGGTTTAGTAAAAAAGTTTGTCTGCAATGTAGCGTTGGAGGCGGGCGGTATAGAAGAAGAGCTAAAGAGCTGGCTCTTCCTACTTAGGGGAGGAGGGATAATTTCAATCCATCACTTTTTCGATAAACCATATCACACCAGGACCTCCTCCGCACGGTTCCTCCTCGGAGGCCCCCCAATATCGACGACCTGGCACGTGAGAGAGCGAGAGCGAATCGGGATCCGAATTCCAAGAAAGTGACTTTTGAGTGCATGCTTTCAGAAATGGGTAAAACGCTCACCTCTTCCTCCGCCCCTTGTTGCCCCGGCGAACGAAAGTGCCACTGCAGAACAAACTCTTCTGCGGAGCAATCCGAGTTCCCTCCTTCTTGGACCGCCGCCGCTGCATGATTGCCCACTCTTTCTCTCCTGTCGGCATTGGCAACCAAAAAGAACGCCCAAGGGACTATATAGGGTAGAAGGGAAAAATTGACTGCCCTTTGAGATTGTGGTGACGCAAGCAACTCTACTTAAAAAAGGGACGATAGCGCTGGTTTCAACGTGTCTCATTCGCGGCGTATATGGCTACTTCAGCCATAATTTCGCCCACTTCTGGCCGTCGATGTGTTGGTGGCCACTTTTGTCAGCTTGAACGAGCACGTGTAGGAGGGGCGAGAAGAAGAAACTTTCCACCGTTCCTCGATCATTCCGTTGATCATTGTCGTAGCGGGACATTGCATGCTGAAAAGCCGAAAGCGAAAGAGCTACTGTAGCGGGAGAGGAAAGAGGGGGGGAAACGGGGGACGGAAGCGGTTGTTGCAAAAATGCACCATCTTTCGTGGCTTCTTTCCCTCCCTCCTTTTCCTCCTCCGCCCCCGCCCGCCGCTCCTTGGAAATCGAGGGAAAGGAGGGGGGGGATGGCGAAATTGCAAACCCAGCCGACAGACTGCCTGCCAAAAAGCGCCGTCGTCGTCGTCGCAGCGGAAGCTTCAAAATTGCCCCATCTTGGCAGGGGGGAGAAACTTATTTCCCTTACCTCTCTCCTTCTCGCTGCAGCCAACTTTCTCGAGGTTCCAGGGGGATTGAGGCCAGGTGGATTGAGGCCAGGGGGACTGAGGCCAGGGGGACTGAGGCCATGGGGGATTGAACCTACTTGATTGAGGCCACGGTGGACTGAGGCCAGGGTGGACTGAACCAATGTGATTGAGACCATAGTTCTTTTCAGGAATCTGGAAAATTTTCTTTGTCATGTATG
>JAAUXU010085689.1_pt1 | contig 22621 bp, 28 predicted proteins | sample 7278151 | NCBI WGS metagenome assembly JAAUXU01 (sample SAMN14350113, study PRJNA611818) | marine sediment metagenome | isolation source: surface marine sediment (1.8m) | place: French Polynesia: Moorea | collected 2018-08 | reverse complement strand
CTCTCCACTACAGTTCAGTGCTCCATGGGCACCAATTTTCCTAAACCTCAGCTGGGGAACCCCAAATGGTGCCAAGCACTGTATGAGGGCCACTGTACACTGTGCACCGTATGTAGACTGGTCACGCTGGTCACCAATTGGGGCTCAGTGGCAGCTGATTCAGCTGTTGACTTTTCGTCCCACATTCGAAGGGCGAGGAAGCGCGTTCTTCTTCTCTCTTTTCTCTGGGTCCTGAGCCCAAAGTCAACAAACCCGAGGGCTGGCGAGCCCGGAGGTTTGCTGAGTTACCGTATTGCAATGCGCTCCGGCCTCCCTCACACACGCTCAGAAACACTCAGTCCGCCCACCACTACCACATGTTCATTTAGCGCTCTAGCATGAGCAGCGGCAGTGAGAACAACGCCAAGTATGATGGTGCATTCGTATAGTTTTTAGCCTTTTTATGGAAAGCTCGAAACTCCAGGCTCGGCTTAACTCGGAAAAGCCTGGATTCATTACATCCTTACTCTCCTGCAGCAGCAAAGGCCTAAGTCGGAAGATTTTTCTCCAGTGTTGCAAAACCTCCTTCTATAGTTCGCCCGTTTGACAGGACATTTACAGCCTTTGGATTACGGCCCGTGGATTTCTGGAGCGGACTTGACCTTGAAGTTGAGGTTCCCACTAGTTGGGAAGAGTGGCAAAAACACAAAGCGCCTTCTGCGCGTGCGTGTGGGGTTGCGTGCGTGCGTGCGTGCGTGTGCGTGCTATGTCTGTGTGTCTGTCTGTGTCTCCCACCTTCGGGCCGATCGTCCCCAAACTCGCCATCCACATACTTACGACAGGGTGGCACGCCGAAGAGGCTTGAAATTTGGCGGTTTGAGGGGGCGAAAGTTCATGTTGAAGAGTCACCCTGTCGCTCTCCTCTTGCAAATTCAAAGAATTTAGCAACCTTTGCCAAACATATTGGTTTTTCTTGCTTGCGCGTGGCGCTGGAGAGGCCCTGGGAGTGAATCCCCCTGGAAAAGGGGACCTTGGGGTCAGGATTCCCGCATGAAAAAATTTCATCAACTCTTACCCCCTCAAAAAGCCAAATTTCAAGCCTCTTCCTTGTGTTCCCCTCTCCAGCTGGTTTCCTTTTGAGCATTGTAGCACTAAAATGGGCAGCCTCAGCACTGAACCTCTGCACTCAGCATTGTCCTCAAGCATCACATCTACAAGTTTTACATCAAAAATTCCACTTCAGCATGCTTCAGTTCAGCGTATGAGGTAACGTTGGCGCCTTTGAAATAACTTACGCCAAGGAGTGGATACACAATGTAGGTAGATTTTATTGATCAATTTTTCTACGTATATTCTCATGGGATACGTGACATTTCTTACGCGCTCCAAGATGCATCTCGTGTAATCCGTGTTGCATCGTATACGCAGTATGTACTGAATCTACTCTATTGATTTGGCTTCTTAAGTCATTTCTCGTTGTCCTCCTCCTCGTAGTCCATACCGTGGTGCCTGGCGAGTCTGGCCAGGAGGGACTTGATCAGCTCAATCTCGTTAGTAATAAGACCAAAAGACTCCCTCATATTTCGAATCTCCTTGCTGGAGTCCTCGACGCGAATTGACATCCGTTGAAGCTCCGTCTGAAGTGGAACACACGCGTAAAGCACGTACGTACACGTGCGTAAGTGCATGTTTACTCACGGTGATATATGCTTACGGATTAAGTCCCTTTCTGGTGTTATATTCACTCACCTCATTTCCATGAGCAACCACGGCCTTTGCAATTCTCTTGAGAGTGTTGTCGTCGTGGAGCACCCTGGACAGTATGCTGGTTCTCTCGTTCGGTAGCACTGTTTCCTTGCGGATTACGAATCTGTGACATGAGACCAAACTGTGAGATGTCCTGGCTGTAATAAAAAGATCCACAAACGTCTCCTTGCCTGCGTCTGATAACTTGCGGGAGCATCTTCTCCACGTCTAGATTCAGAGTGACTTGCATCGCCAGTCGCTGGAGTACGGCATTGTCCTGCACCAACTTGATATCGTCAACTGCCAGACCCACCTAGAACAGTGATGGGAAGGGAAAATCCAAAAGTAAGGAGCCGTAATGACAGCTGTAATGTTTAAGGACAGTTTACCAGTAAGTTCATGACGATTATCGACATGATGCAAACGAAGGTGATGAAGAAGAGAAGAGTCACTGTCCGGTACGGTAGAATGAGCGCGGTTTTGTCGGGGTCGGCGCTAGGATTATCGAAGAAGAGATCGTCAAACTCAAACTCGCCGATCATCATCACGCAGGTCTTGATGAGGGAAAAGCCGAAGTTGCCAAAGTTTTCCTACGGAGCATAAGGGTGGAATGCGGCTTGCCTTAGTTCACTCCATATTCGCAGTTCAAACTCGCAGTTTTGTTCCACCAGTGTTTTTTTTGTACCTGCTCTGCCAAAAGCGCGTAGAATCCAAGAGAAAACGCGATGATGAAAAGACAGCAGATGAGAGAGAACTTGAGAAACGTCTTGAAAACGTCAGTGAACATCACTACGTAAATACCAAGGAATGGAAACTTGCGGACGTTGGACAACTGAAAAGTGAAGTTGAATGAAATGTACATACTTAACAGATATTGAACATACATCTGAAATACCAAGTTTAACCAGGATGCTGTAATGGCCACAGCTCCAAACTGCCACTGCCAGTCCAATCGCAGTCCAGTCTCTTTGTGACAGTCCGTAAAGTCGACGACGAAGAGGATGGCGGTCACGTAACAGAGCAGCTCGATCAGGTTCTCCGTACCAATGTAGGTTAGGCGAGCCTTTAAGGATATTAACATGTCAGACTAAGGTTTTCTCCCTGTCATGCCAGTTAGCTCCAATTTGGTGCCGAGGAACAGATACTTATTTCTGCATATGCTACCGACTTTAATAGTTGCTGTACAGCAGTATGTGGATGATAAAGCAGGATAAATTATTTTATGGATGTGTCCTACGTGCATAAGCTACACAATTGTACTAAACACAAATAATGTAAGGTTTGTCACCACTACTTACCCATTCAAAAGCATTTGAGGTTAAGCAGGTCTGCAAGAAATTGCTCAAGAAAGCGTGATGCACACAAAAATGACACGACCCAATCTCAATTCTCACTTTCACTAGAAAACTCTCAGCACATGACGCCAGGACAGTTGCAGTGTCCGGGACGCAATAAACAAAGTGCCATGCATTATTCAAGTCAAATCTGTGTCGTATTTCAAACCATACGTGAGTAGCCTGACTACGACCGAGCGGAGATAGCGCCTAGGACCCCACTCCCTATTGCCCGTCCATTTACCTACGATCTCCGTATCTTTTGACTGCAACAGATCAAACGGCTCCCTGCGCCGCAGCTCGCCGATCGGACAAATCTACACACACACACACACACACACACACACACACACCTCGCCCGCGAGCATGGAGAAGCTAGAGAGCCCACTGTCGCTGCTGAGGCTGCTGCTGAGGCTGCTGCAGAGGCTGCTGCAGAAGCTGCTGGGGCAGCAGCCAACTGAATGAAGAAAAGACTAGAAAGTAACGAGTCCCAGTTCGACAATGATTGTGCCGGTCCTAACGGGGCTGCTACTCCATCCATGTCACGTACTCGTAATAACGGTTCTCCCCTCTTTGAATCTCGCTGATCCCTTAACTATTGCTCTACAGATCCTTGTCAAGCCCACGTACGTGTTAAAATTCATACCCAAACGCATGAATACCCACTCCAAAAACCGCAGCAAGAGTGTTCTATCGTAAGCATGTTCGTGATCATACCTGAGTAATCTGAAAACCCTCTTTCAGTAGGTGAAATACCGCAAGCACCAGGATGATGATCTTTCCAAGCGTGGCCAAGTTACGCCTCTGAATGTCCACAATCTCTCGAATTTCTAGACAGGCTTCCTCTGAGCCGAAACCGTCGAGCTCATGATTTTTCAGCAAGTTCGTTAGCTCCACTTCGGCGTCCTCGAAGGTTCTGGATGACATAGTTATGTACTATGTGGTGTTACGCCATAAATGTTTCTAAAGTATAGCAAGTGCCTTGTCACACCGTACCTGTTGCCATAGGTGGAGTATTCGAGGATCTGCTTCGGACTGTAGGGCGCCGGCGTGTTGATGATGAAGTCGGTGAGAAAGATGACGAAGGTGAAGTAAAGAGCCAGAGTAAAGTAGTAAACGTAGCGACCGAAGCTGTTCCACTTGTGTCTCACCAGGGCCATGCACAAGGGGTGGCCCAGCAGGTTCTGTTACAAGGCAATTGCACGCCACGAGTGATGGTCCGTGTGTATTTACGCGTACAACGTGCATCTCGCACTGTAGTACCAAAGTGCCCAACTCACCGTTCGCTGCTCCTTGACCATGATCATGAGAGGGTGATTGAGTTTAAGGACCGTTGCGGAATCCGAATAAGTTTTGGCCTCTGGCACCAAGTAGTCGGAGTCGTCCCAGATTTCTCCGTCAGCCCATGCGACCTGATGGCCAGCACTGGCCAAGGAGTGATTGTCGTCGTCCATGCTCATTTGGATAGAGATCTTGTCGTCGTCATCGTGAAACAGGCAGTACATGTCATCCAGAAGCTCGAAGTTCAATGTAATGGAGAACCTGTACGGATTTGTAGCGTGGCATGGTCATTGCGTATGGTCTTTTCGTGAGTTCATTCACCTTGGATCGTCGGCAGAAACTGTTGTGTAATTCATTTTGGACTTTTGCTTGGAGTCTGATTGTAAATTGGTCTTCATGCACCTATCGAATGCCTTCTTCGCCAGGTCCGGGAATTGCTTGATCAGCAGCCTGAGCGGAGTCTCACGTACGTGTGTGATGGGCGAGATGTATTGAGACTTCAGCGCGCTCATCCATCCGTCACTCTCCAAGATGATGTTGGCCACATCCCTATGGAAACAATTCACTCTGGTGCGTATATAATATACGTGCCCACAGGTTTTAGTGCTGACTTTTTCCCGTGAAGAATTGCGATAGTGAGTGCGTTGTGACCATCGCTGTTGGTCTGTGTAAGCGAAGCATCATGCTTGATTAGGAGGGCAGCAGTCTTCTCATGCCCATATCGGGCAGTCAGGTGTAGAGGTGTCGTTTTGTTCTTGTCCATTGGATCGACAGGCGAATTCGCCTAAGGATGTTATTAGTTAGTATAACTTAGTATGTCCCCGACGCTCATAGGAAGTACCTCTAGGAGTAGCCTTGCACAAATGGGCCTTCCATGAGCCGCGGCACAGTCGATAGGGGTCCACAGGTAGTAATTTCTCGCCTCGATGTCAGCGCCAGCGCCGATCAGGATCTTCACGACCCTCGCGTGTCCGTGCATGCAAGCCAGGTGGAGCGCTGTGTTCGAGTCCGAGTCTTCGTCATTCACGGAGAAACGGTCGCGTCTCAAAATCTCCTTGCAGATTCTATAACATACCGGTGCACGCGCATGTTTATGCGTCATCTGCTATTGGCAGAAACTTTTAACGGAGGGACCCCTGCCCACAGCCACACCCACGCACCTTGTCCTTCCTTGCTTTGCTGCCAGATGTAATGGCGTTTGTTCATCCTCGTTCTTGTTGTCTACGTCAGCCTCTGCATCCAGCAAGGCGGTCACCACAGTCAAAAGGCCGCGCTCGGCGCTCACGTGTAAAGGAGTGTTGTCGTACCGATCTCCGGAGTCCAACAGTCGCTTGGACCGAGGATCTTTTAGCAGCACCTAGTGCATTGGAGACAGCATTTTTACCACTCGGTTCCTCAGTAAGGTAAAGTAAAGCGTTTGTTTTTGCTTACGTTCACTGTCTCTAGGTGGTTTTGTGCTGCGGCCCAGTACAGCACGCTCTTGTCCATTCTGTCAAGGGCGTAAATGTCCGCGCCATGCTGTAGAAGCAATTCGACAGCGTCGGCATTTCCTTCGGCGGCAGCAAGCTAAATATGGACGTAAGATTAAGTTATGCGTACACTGCGTACGTGAGCAGATAATTCACGAATGTGCAGTTTTACCAGCAGAGGTGTAAAGCTGTCTCTGTCCTTCTTCTCTATCCGGGCGCCCTTCTTCAGCAAGTACTCAATGACCGGCACGTGGTTGTACGCAGAGGCAACCAGCAGTGGTGTCTGGTAGCTGTTGTTGATGGAATTGATGATAGCTTTGTTCTGAAAGATATGATTTTACTGCGTCACCAAATATCATACGATCATACTAGCAGAGATACCCGGCGTTTCCTGGAAAAAATCAAACTAAATGTTCGTTCTTGCACCTTCGGCTGATGTCTCTGGCATGGCTTTAAGGAGGGATCACTTCAGTAACTTTTCCATCTGAGACCAAAAGTATGCCGAGTTCGGACCCCCTCTATCCAACAGCATGGCATTTCAGGCCAAAAGGGCCTCTCAGACCCTTAATTGGCCCATACTGCGAAGGCCGCATCACGGCCCACCACCCCGCTCTGACGTAACCAGTGCCAAAGGACGGTCTAATGCCAAATTTCGTCCAACGGTCCGGCCGCCTATCCGGAACACAAGGAGGAACAGACATTTTATTGCAACGTGTACCGTAGATATGTTAATTCTAGGTTAGTCTTAATAACTCAAGTAGCACCGAGTGTCTCTACTAGTGTCAGTGTACAATAAATGAGGGATTTCAGTTAACTTCTCACATGCAGCAGCAGCTTGACGATCTCGACGCTGCCAATGATGCAGGCGAGGTGCAGAGGATACTGTCTGTTCTTGTTGCACCTGTTGACGTTGGCTCCAAGTTCTACCAGGTGCTTGGTTATTTCTACAGAGCCGCTCTCCACCGCAAGCATTAACGGTGTGTTACTGTCGATGTCCGCTTGTTGCAACAACTGTAAGGAAGGTTCTAAGTTCGCACATATCCTTACGTCAGATAGTGCCAAAATGATAGTGCCAGTCAGTATACACTTATCAAGTACGATTTGTGATATTTGCCTGTCAACCAAGTGTCAGTTGTGGACTGATTTACCGTCGCGATGGCTTTCCTGCCATACACTTGGTGTGCCGCATCTGTGACCATTTCTACGAGGGTGAAGTTTCCTACTGATGCCGCCTTGTGTAGCGCCGTCTGCTTCTTCTCCCCAGACACCAAAATGTCTGCTCCTTGCTCCAACAGGATGCGGGCAACTTCAACCATTCCGTAAGTGCACGCCAAGTGCAGCGGGGTCAATAGTTGCTCATCCTTGCACTTCAATGAGAAATGATCATTTGTTGAGGTGATCCAGGAACGAAACCAAGTCAGTCTCTTGTGCGTACCTCAATGTCGATATCCTCGCACGCAAGCAGTTCTTTGGTGGCGTCCTCATTGCCCCGCATAGCAGCGTAGTGAAGTGGTGTGAGACCGTACTTGTCCTTCTCATTAACCCTGGCGCCCTGGGCGGCCAGATAGAGGATGACGGACTTGGACACAGTGGCGCGGACCATCTTCTCGCTGGCATTGTTGTTTGCTAAAAATGTGAAAGAACAGTACAGCTGGATGTACCTCGTACTCGTAGTTGGCAACTGTTCTTTCCAAATGCATTGCACCCATATTGGCAGGAAGTTTTTGCCTTTCTCTCCTACCATCACCCTTCACTTATACGGTCCAGATCGCTCATTGGTGAAGAGACAAAAGACACAAATAGACTGGACTGGCGTTCGAGCTATTCAGGCCACGATCGGTCAAGGTCAAATGATAATATGGTTCAGAAAGGAAGGCCAACATTATACTGTCCTTGCTGATGCGAGGCTGACGTGCGTCATAGACTGCTAGGCGGTTGTTGAGGGTTGTTGTTCTCGGTTGCCCGGTTTGGTCAAATTCGGCTATGAAGATGAGCAGTTAGGTGGGGGTCCCATTCAAGAGGACTTACATAATATGTTGTTCAGTCCCAGCTCTCCGTCTCGGAAGATATCGAGATTCTTCTCCGGCAATAGCGGTTGCAGAACTCCTAGGGGGGATTTATCCACGATCTTGTACCTGGGACAGATTCACATGTGGTATGGTATCAATGAGTGGTAACCTATGAAGTTGAGTACCTAGCACAGAAGTGGAGTGGAGTGAGACCATCATCGCCCCTGATATTAACGTCCGCGCCGCTCTGCGTGAGGAACTTGACGATAGGAAAGTGGTCGTACCTGGCAGCGTAGTGGAGGGCGCTGATCTTGTTGCTGTCTAACTGGTTCACGAGCTTGGGCAGCTTGGATTGACGAATCTTGGACAGGAGATTCGCCACTGCTTTTTCGTCGCCTTCGCGAGACAACTGAACAAGGAGAAAGAGTATACAATAGACAGGAATTGTTTAAACGTGTCTTGAGTACAAGTTACTACTTTGTACAGTATGTACAGTACTGTACTGTTCGCTAAGACTGTGCGATTTTCGAGTATGGGATCCAGTATCGACACCTTCCCAAGTATCGAGTTTATAGTCGCATGGAAAATGTCGGCAACGTTTCCATAGCGATACTTTTCTTCTTTCTAAACCTCCAAGGTATCCCTGTGCCTATGCAAGTCAAAGGTTAAGTTACGCAGTTGGCCGGCAGAAAATGCCTCTAAGCATGCTTACAAACTCTTCAAAGTAATTCTGGGACCCACAGTCATTAAAATGTCTGAAAATTAAAAGCCTCAAACAACTAGGTTGCAATGAATTTTTTTCTTATACTCTTGTTTTCAATACTGCTTCGATTCGAAAATTATTGAGTGGTGACCCTGTCGAGTATAGAAGTATCGGCAGATACTTGAACCAAATATCGAGTATCGGCGATACGATACTTTTTCAACGTCGCTCAGTTTTAGTTCATGCCCCGTTTGTGTTTAGGATCGTCACTGTGCTTACCTGAAACAGTGACTTGTTGGCATTCTCCTCGATGTCCAGCTCCTGGGATCCCGCCGTGGCGAGTCGATCGGGCTGGAATCTCAGCTCGTCCTGTAGACTGGTCCTTCGACTGGAAGAGGGAACGGCGGCCTCGTTATAAACAGTCGGTCTCTTTCGTTGTCTCCTTGAGGGGGACTCTTGATTTGGCTTGGGTGGGTCAGGGGATTCATTGGGCTGGTGAGGCATGGCGAACAGCACGTCGAAGGCGCTTGCCAAGTCGTGGTTCTCGGACTCATCCGACAACGCCACTTGCGGAATCCTTCGCGTCGGGGTTACGCGAGGACTTCTCATGTAAAAGACTGCTCTTTCCCGCTGCCAGCTCAAACTGCTACTGATGACCAAGTCCAGGCCTCTCTGCTATATGCAAGTACGTATGAGTGCGCAAACGAGTACCAACAGTCTCTATCCAGTCTATCGTCTACTTGTATCGACTAATTGGCGTCGCTTGAGGAGGTCGACGAGGACAGCGTATCGTAAGTACGTATGCCAGGTACATACAGTGCATGTACGAACATATACGCACGTAGGCGAAAATTACCGTGAAATAACGCTTTTCATGACGTAAACACTGGGGGCGTTTTGATGACTGTATACGTCGGTGCCATGGCAATCCAATGAGCGGGAGGACGCAAAAAAAGGCGCCTCACTGAACTATCTGTACTTCAGCAGCAACAGCCCCAAAAATGACGTTGCGCGAGTATGACGTGAACGAGTATTTACACATCACTGCCCATATGCATATATAACGGCTCCCCCTACGGTTATATCTAACACCGTAGACCGTGGCTCCTTGATGGTTCGCATCATACTGTATCGAAAGAGTTTAAAACGGCACTAATAGGAGAGAAAGCCGTGAAAGTACGGTTTGTACCGTACGTGTCAGTGCAAGTGTTAGGTAAATGCGTCGTAAAGTAATGGAAAACTATACACTACCCTTGCCCTTAAAAAAGGGTCTCCTAACGAAAAGGGGTCCGGTGAATAAGGTAGGTGCCGACAATGCGCTGTGAGAGCTTTGACTATGTTATGAGTACATACATGTGCGATATGTTGACATATATGGACTCATACCATATTTTAAGCACGAGCCTGGGCCTCCTCTAATTACATGTCGTCACTAGCTCATTTGCAGAACGTTCGAGGTCCTCTGTTTGTTCGTCTCTCCTCCATTCAAGCGCGACCTTACTTGGCATGTAAGGATATAGATGTCAAGCTCCGAAGCTCCTCAGGCTTTTATGTTTTTCGCCACAGCACTATTTACAGAAAGAGCTGATACTAAACCTCAAAAGGAAATGGTACGAGAAGTATTTCTTAGCATCCTGATGGAAGTGCGATCAGATATATTGCACAAGATGTTGACTTCCCAGAAGCAGAAGATTTGACCTCGACATCAGTATCTGGACACTTCCAGTATTAGAGCACAAAACCGTGAATGGCCGAAAACATCCTCGTGATGGAGTCTTTGATTACAGCAGCGTTGGCATTTTTAGTAAGTGGAATTGTCAGCAACGGGGATGCCAAATTCATGCCTCACGCAGCAGAATTTCTCTTTTTTTAATCAAAGTACAGTAGATGCTGTTGTTGGGTCAGTTCCTTGACATTCCACTAGTGCACACTAGCTCGCCACGTCAGATAGCTACTTTGCTATACCGAATGGCCAAGCTGCTCGCACGTAAAGTGGCAAAATGATGGCAATGCGTGCTCTGCAGTTGTTCTCCCAGTTACGGGACGTCAGTTCATTCCAAGAAGAGCATGCCTGATGCTGAGGACGTTCTCATAAGCCGAGGCCAACGTTTCTCCCTACTTCTCCCCTCCTTTATTTCTTCTTTACCACGAGGACGCCCAACTTTTGCCAAAAGAGCGGCGTCAAAACGGTCTCGAGGCCCAGTTCCAAGCGTTTGTTGGCACTGTCTGCCCAAACTGTTAGCCCTATGCCAACTCTGGCGCCCATTGGCCGAACAGCCTCGAATACGCATGGGAGCAGACACAAGCACACATTACGTACGTACGCGTACACGTGTGATACATGCGGTTACATGGGAAAAATATTGTCCTGCTCCTAACCAATGTGGCTCATCCGATACTCGCCCATGCATATTTCACACGCTCCATTTATAATTTACCAGAGGTAATCTTGTATTGTCCGTTATGCCAAGAGCGTTTGACTTGTTGAGCACTGGCTGTACACAATGCACTAGTAATAACGTTAAGTTACGTTACCCTATCCTGTCCTCGAAGGAGTCGACCTCCCGGCGATTGCCCTGCACCCTCAATCTCCTTCTGTCCATCTCCTCGTCTTCGTCTGAATCGGAGTACCGGTCCTTGGACCGGCTGCGGCGTCGACGGGAATCATAGCCGCCGTGACGACGATCTAGTTGAGGGATTGGGAGCAAAAAGGTATACTTTTATGAAGCCATGCGCCAACCTTATGCGCATGCCATACAATTATATGTCACTATTGCCGTTTAAAACACCGCCTATGGCATAATTTGGTACTTTGAATAATTCTATGCTTTATGCATGCAGGATGTAGTTAACGTAACGTGATGCCGTCTCGTTAAGAATGATGGTATGACAATTATTGCTGCCAAGCATAAGTAGGGGGTTCACGGGAATTGGCGCCCCACCGACACGCGCTACTTTAACGGTCCCAAGTAGTGATGAAACGTGTACCACTGCACCAGGATCAACATGAGCAGCACGTGGAGGCTTTATACCTTATATTTGATGTACTGTCAAGTCAAGCTGCGACCCAGTTTGACCTTTGACACAGGTACTGCGTGCTACGTGCAGCACTACGAAGTCAGCTGAAGGTACCATATGGTAATTCTTATGGGGCATTTTACTACCGAAAGTTGATACTTAGGACACTGTGTCCACTACGCTGTAAGAGGAGTAGTAACTTTGTATCATGAAAACAGAGCCTAACTGTTTGGTTTGGTGCTGTGGCTCCCGTCTTCAAGCCACATGAGTGACGTGCCCGACATCTGTAGGCATAACCATGCAACATTAGAGCACAATACAGCTACAAGGGCCGATGAAATCGATTTCATGCCCCGTTCAGTCTGTACTCAAGCCACGTGCCGGACAGTGAGTTATCCCTTTATCGATCAACATCCACCAGGTGGCGGCTACGTATGCACGTCAGTGACGACGCTTTTCCTAGAATCCTGTCTTGCTCAATCCGCCGGCATGACGAAACCTAAACCGCGTTTCCAGAAAACCTGTGGAGGATACACCTCTCCTAGACGTTGAGCGCATGAGCGTTGAACCCATGAGCTGCGAGGGTCAGCAAAAACAACATTTCTCAGCCTGCGGGGTAAAATTACTTTCAAATTGGTTTTGCCAAAAGCTAGAAGACGTCATCATGCGCATGTACTCTTACAAGCATGCTGTAGCTGATCTCTTATTACAGCGAGGGCTGGGTCGTGCTCGAGTCGAGTTCGAGTGACCAGTTTCGAGCCTCGAGTCGAGTAGAGTTTGGCTCGTTTGGGGCTCGAAATTTTGGGAGCTTTCGAGCCGATTTTCCATCCAACTGCGAGCCGCACAGGTCAAGTGACTGCACAGTCCTATTGAAATTGTCAAGTGTCGAAAACAAATGGGTCAGGTCACGGTGTCGGACAGGCTCGAAAAAGGTCGAAAACTCGACTTAAAGTTTCGAGTCTAGTCGAGTTGAGCCACAAATCTCTTGGACATCGAGTCGAGCCGAGCCGAGCCGAGCCTAGGCTTGACCCAGCCCTAGTTACAGCCACTCTACAGAAAAGAGCACTATGGGCTCTTCAATTCCAATCCTGCTAACAAAGAAATTTTATTTCGCACATTGATGGTACTGATCATATTTGCATTCTATAAGAATTTTGATTGATTAGTCAAAAGGTGGAGTTTATTTAGTAAACTTATAAAAAAAATAGGCCCTCATTAATCCCTGAAAATTTGGTCAAGATCGGCCATGGTTCCTGAGATCTGTATGGTGACGGACAACAGACAGACAGACGCTCCATCATTATTAGAAGATGCCCAGGTAACTGACGGTAACATACATAAGATGTGGAAACCTTGTCATACGAGTACAAAAGGCACAATGGAGTTGCTGGGAAGAAGGAATTCGGCACTTTCGTGATACCCACAGCATACAGTGTGCGATACAGGTTTGGGAACCCAATTGGAATTATTCATATTTCACTCCCGGGTTGAAAATTCTCGGCAATTTTTTGTACAAACTTTGCGAATGAAGGTAACAAAAAGTCCAATTCGAAATCTAGTGCCTCGGCCACGAATGCCCAAAATGGGATGGAAAGCATGGAATGAAATCTCAGGAGAGGTGGTGTCTGCTGCCTGCACTCAATTTTCCAACTCACGATGTCCTGCCATGAAAGTAAAAGACGTTTAAAACATTTGAAGCGAAAGCTGGTCATCAACATTATTTCTCCCGCGCTATTTTTTTTTAGATCTGAATGCTAATCTAAGTTCCGGACCCTTTGGCACACCCTGATCAACTTTGTAAAAGTTGTCCTATGTACCAGTACCAGTGTATCCCTCAATGTGCATCTCAATCTAAAGGTTAACGTGTGTTTACAAAGCGAGGTCAAGGGTAAAACTAAATGTTATCCTGGAGCTTGTGATGCAGCCTTTGCTCCCTAATGCTACGCTTGTGACCACCTTACTGTAGTTTCTGCCGTTGGTGCGCCTCACGTCATTAGCATCACCTGGAGGAGACCTGCTCTGTCTGGTACGGCCTTGAAGACGCCGCCAGCTTTCCTCGTTTGATGCTTTTGTGGCTCCAACGTCTCCAATGGACCGAGCTCGAGGTCTCGAGCTGAAGGTTCTCCGTGGCATCGTCCTGTTGGAGCGGGACCTTGTGGCACAGTGAAATATTGCTCAGGACAAGGATATCGATTTGTCGAGTTGTTAAACACGTACGTACGGATAGATCATGAGTGAGATGGAGTCACAGGCGCTTGACGCAACCACCACTGGTCAACTTGAGGTCGAGTCCTGACCAAAAAAAGAGCGATCGCAAAAGCAACCCCGTGTGAGGCTCACAGCGGCGGCCACAGCGTGCAAAACATGCACGCGCACTTTGGTGCATTCGTATGATGCACGAAAAATGCCACTGTCACTGAGTCGACAGGCGCAACCTTGTGTACACGAGGGGAAGTGAGCATCACTCCCGCTATATCTAGAACACTCAGCAAATTACAATGGCCATTCCCAACCACCTCTAGCTGGATCATGCGACCACTACGATTCTAGTGCTATGTGGGCGTCTATCTCTGACCCACACTGCACAAGCGTGGTCATGATAGGTAGTTATTGTCCTCGTAGTACATGTAGCATGGCTTTCCTATTTCACTGTCTTCTGTTGACCAGTGTAGCTGTCACGAGGGTCAAAAGGGACTCTCGGTGCCCAAGCGGGAGCCAAGGAAGGTCCTTGTTTCAGCTTTCTACTACGTAATGTAAGAACTGCAAAGTTACCTGTGTATGCCCATTATTTGCATGCTTCAGTGTATGTAACTCAAGTGTAAATGGCGTATAGTTCTAAGATCTTTTAGTTTTGAGAAAAAGTGTTCTGCACAGTAAGACGAGTATGCACTGTACAAGGAGTGAGCACAGCATTTCACAGTCGAATTTCAACATAATGAAAGTTCTTGTTACTGTACTATAAGGGTATAATCTGGGCTATAACAATGTAACCTGAACTATATCAACATAACGAGAACAATGTCAACACAACCTGAACTATATCAACATCACAGCAACATAACTCAGCACCAAAATGTTATCACACTGGTGGTCTATTATTGCTAAAAGGGAAATTCACTCGACGTAGAACGGAAAATTTGCTGCTGACCTCAAAATCCGTCATACACTATGCTTGCAATCGCACTGTGAGAAAGCTGTGAACTCCAGGTCCAGGGACTCATACGTCTCCAGGGACTCGTACATCTCCAGGGACTCGAACCTCTCCAGGGACTCGTTCATCTCCAGGGACTCGTTCATCTCCAGGGACTCGTTCATCTCCAGGGACTCGTACATCCAAAAACACCCCTCCATATCTATAACAGATATGACTATGCCACAATCATTCAGACGATTCATTGTGCACAGAAGTGGATAGTGAGTGCCAGACAGTACTTACTGCCAAGGTGATAATTTGATCCGTCGTTTGACGCATGGAACACTACACTGCGAAGTTCCTCGTGCTGGCACGCTCAAGTCAAAGACCGAGGTCTTTGGAATATATTTATGCATGCGTACAAGCAAAGCGTCAGTGCTCACCTGGCCGGAACCTCCAAGTTCACATACAGTACAGCAATACAACTTTTAGGTATATAGAGACATACTGTGTGATGGTAAAACTAAGTATTCCCTCTAAGTAAAGTAGCACTTTACTGACCCGAGGTGGGCTTGATAGAATGAAGGCAGATTTGATTTCCCAAGGCAAAGTCGAGGGAAATCAAACTGCCAGAGGGCCATGAAGCCCATCGAGGGCGAATTAAGGCACTTTAGAGAGGAAATTGATGCTTGACGTGGCTACTTCTTCACTATTGACCTGCCTTCAATACTCGAGAAATGCAAGCTCATTTGAATTTTGAGATCGCGCACATCATGGCGCCACAACATGGACAAGTCACCCACTGCCGACAAGATGTTCGACTCTATGACTCCCGACAAGAGCAACACTACGTAAGAACGCAGCTTGGCCGAATTCCTGACGTTCTTGACCTTGGGAGGAGGCAACGAGAGTGCCGTGGACGACGGCAACGACCCGATCCTCAATATGTCTGAGGGAGACAAGGAGAACGGATCGCGCGGTTTTAAGGGCTGCTCCTGTTCCCGAATTTGGGCGAAAATGGAAATTTTTCAAAAGCGCGCAATAAAGTGGTTCTTCATTGTCCAGCCCGAGTACTGAAAACGGGCCAATGAAGAAGAAGCAGCCACCTCAAGCAGGGTATTTGGGGAGGTAACACACCTTTAGTGACATTTTGTGCCTTTTCTGTATTGTATCATGTTCTGTTCCATCATGTGGCGACGACGCACGAGTATTGCAGCTCCTGATGTGCTCGATTCCATGATATCTGCACGAATGTCGCAGTTGGTTGTCACGCAACCACGATTGTGTGGGGTTAATGTTTTGGATATGAGCGTCCACACTGTAGCAGAAGGAGCAAAGACGCTCACTTATTGCTGAGACACATGTTCATTTCCACGTATAACTTGTTTCTTTTAGGATTCTGTCACAGCCGATATCATAATGCAGATTACATCAATCATCAAATACAAAAGAACTACTAAGAAGAACAAACCTTCAACTTGTTGCACGTGGACACGCACATGTAGTACATTACAGTAGATACATGGATGGCATGGATGGTATGGCAGTAATTATTATTGCTTAATAAAAATGTGATCGTACAAGTTGGATGTGACTCAAAAAATGGGGGCCTTCTGATCACTTCTTGGAAAGTCTTTTCTATCGCGATCATGCCTTTGCAGTGGAGTTTCTCCTCCCCGGTGACTCTCAGAGTGGACACTCCGACCGTCTAAGAGGACTCGAGTAATCAATCTCCGGGCAGCTGAAATCAAGGACAGGGATATGAGATATCAGAGAGAGCATTGTTACATCATCACATTCTCATGGGTCCTGTTTCAGCACGGGGCAGATGATGTCATTGGCCACCAGATGCCTCAAGCAGTAGGTCTCGCTCATGGACTTGGCCACTCCCAAGCGAGTGGTGCAAGAGCCTTTCTTCCCCGAGCGACGGGACCAAGAAGAATAGAGCCAAGAAGGGGGAAGAAAGCGAGTGCTAGAGACTCCTTGATCCGCGGCTGCTGCCAGGGAACAGACTGTAGTCTGTCAGTATGCATCTTCCGGTCGGTTTATGTTAATAACAGGTGTAATTACGTAACTGTACATGCGATGTGACTGACTCACTGTAGCCAGACCTGTGCCTGTAATAGTTCTGATTTTGGACCGTAGAGCGAAAGGGTTAAACTGGGACAGGGAGCAAAGCTTTTTCACTCCACAGTACCTGAGGGCGCACGTACTACATACGTTTACGAAGGTGCGACTGGTACGAAGTATGGACGTACGTGAGTCAAGTGCTTCTCCAGCCATTTCCAATGCGTCATGCGCCGTCGTTGGAGGCAATCAAGTGATTCGCTGATCACTGATCAGTCACGTAAAGCCCGGACCAGTCTGGAAAATGACTGATTCTGTTCGGTCAATTTCTGCTACAGCTCTTCTTCCCAGTTCAATTGAGGCTGACAGATCCTTCCGTGCATCTGGGCTCCAAGTGGTGAGTTGGTCCCAGTGGCAAAGCAATGATGTCTGATGCAGCAATCAACACTTCTTTCATGAAGGAACATTCATAATAACATTCAGCTTCTCACAATTAAGTTATTCATTGAACCAGGCAGCAAATTCTTTCCTGTTGGAAAGATCTAAAAAGAATACTCAGCGTATGCACATTCATAGAAGGGCAGAACAAGTGTTACGATGGCGTTCATTAACCCTGTCGCCTTTCTCACTCTTTCCCCATTATTCTCAGACATCGACGGCGCGAGAGAGGCAGAAATGCACTTTCTTCAGGTGCATTCACATGGCGAGAAGGGGGACGGAGGAGGGGTCGTTGACCCTGCCGATAAGGCCGTAATAGCTCGTGGCAACGTTCATGGAGCGGAACCCTTTCTCTTTCAGCAGACTGCGAATTGATCGCTGACTGCAAGCAAGCGACGGAGAGAGGACGACCGCGTATGACGAATGCATGTGTGATAGCAATGAAACTTTATACACTCGAACAAAGAACTCGCGGAGGAGCTGGTGAGTGAGCTGCGCGGACTCTCGCAACTGGAACACCGGTGTACAGTATTTGCTCTCGTCGTCTCCGTCGTCTCCGTCGTCGCCGCCGTCGGTTTCTTGTGGGTTTTTTGGCCCCTCGTCCCCCCCCCCCCCCTCACGTGGGGTGGGCATGCAAGCAATGGGGGAAAAAGCAGAGGAAGGAGAGAAGCATGAGTAAAAAATCTTCCTCTCTCCAAGGCTTCAAGGCTTCTAACAGCAGCTTAGGAGTCGATGACCTGACAACGCCGTCGTAAGTGAGTGTCTCGTCTGAGGGCAGAGAACGACAAGTAAAGGGCAGAGCATTGCCTCCACTAACCCTGTGGGTAGGGCCCGCCATGCTGTTCTAGGGTTGAGCCGCACAGCCAGTGTACATTAAAGTTACTCACATACATGCATGTATCGATGTAAACACAAAGCCTGAGACAATGAACCTGCTGCACAATTGTGTACATGGTCACCAAGCTGAGTATGTGCACAAGACAAGCAGTTTTTTTCTCATAAAGACCCGCTTTTGTTGTCGTGCCAGCGCATGCACATCTCGCTGCAGTGAGTACACCGCTATGGAAACTGCTGACTGTTAGTATTAGCAGAACAGATGCATGCTTGAATTCTGCTTACATCATTGCTATATCATGCCGCCTCACCTAAAGCGCGGACTGAAGCAGTGTACGTACATACGCACGTTGTACGTTGAACTCGGTACCTATACTCAGTACTACACGGATCGATTGTGCGATGAGAGCGAGCACGGGCGACCCCAGCCTGAAAAAAGTGCAAGTGGAGGAAAAGAGAGCGCTCGGAAAACTCGCCGCCTGTGACCCAGGGGACTAAGGACGCTTGCGTGCGTGCGGCGAGCGGCGAGCGGCGAGTCTCTCTCAGAGGTTCTTGCCCTTTGGCCGGCATGTCGCGGCTGTCGCGGCTGTCGGGACGCCGAGGGAGGCATCGCCGCCGTCGCTCCCTCCATCGGCCTCAAAGAGAGAAAGCGAGGAGACAGCAGCTGCTGTTGTTGCAGGGGCGAGGAGAGGCAGTTCTGCAACGTCCCGACGTACACACTCACGCACACGCCTCGAGCGCGCACGCACACGCAGACATAGGCACACATACACACGCACTTACGCATGCTCGTACAGGCCTCATTAAATTGTTGTGTGATACTCAGAAGACCGACTGAAGCCATCGAGGAAAGAATCATGAAGAACCTCCGGCCGAGGATTCTCCTTGGCGCTGGAGGGAAAGTGGTCACCAAGTTTAAGAGTGTCCGCTCCAAGAGGTGAACGAACAACCAATAGCTGTGGTTTTACTTTCAGCTCTTGAAGACGTCCCCTTGGAAAGACTCTGAACGAGGCTCCTGTTTGAACAGTTTTTAAAGTGAGAGCTGTCGATGTGATGCACGTTTTAGACATGACAACTGCGACAGCCTTGCCCCAGAGGACCTAGCAAATCTTCTCGCCTATGAATGAGTGCGGCAGCAGCCTTTATCAAGACGAAGACAGCGAGGAAAAGAGGACAAAGGTAATGTTTCAGCTTGAATCACTTGCACCAGCGTTTTGGCAATCTCAAACAAGTGCAGGAAGGGCGTGCATGCGTAAGCACAGGCATCAAATCTCCGTGAGAAGTATCGGAGAGCGACTGGAGGGATGAGATGGCTGTTCTTGCATTTTTGCTTCTGCTGCATTGGCTTTTTTTGTATCAACTTCAAAGCGTTGCTCGCTCGTGCACTTCAACATTCTGAAATAGACTCTGACAGCGCATCCGAATTGGTCACAAGGCTGCTGAGCGTTGGCAGCAGACAGTACGCGACTCAAGACAAGTGTCTCCTTTGGCGTGTGATATTTTAGGGCCAGGCAGCAACAACACCCCTCAATAGCCTTACGTAGGTCCTAATACATGAAAACCAGATCTTGGACGATACATAAATACATAGCAGAAGTCATTGCCCTCACTTTTTTCCTCCATGACTGCCCACAGCCGCCGCCGCTGCCGCCGTGGCCGCCGTAGCCGCCGCCTTTGCTACTCCCCCCCCCCCTCTTCCAGTCAGTCAAGGGGAGTCATGTTATTGTTAGCCGCCGTTGTTGTTGCTGCTGCTGTTGCTGCTGCTGCAGCCGCAGCCGCAGCCGAACGAGCGCTCTCCTTTCACCCGTCTACATACGAGAGAACTATGATACACACGCGTATCTAACCACGATATCTCTGTCTCGGGCACGCAGAGAGACGTTTGCCCACGCACGCAGCACGGGGAGGGGGGGGGGCTGTCTCGCGAACAGATGTTGCACCCGACAATGTTTCACACACGTACGTGTACGCACAACACGACCCCTCAAGTACATAGAGTACACGCGGCTGATTGGCATTCCATCATAGCGGATCTGGCGCTGCCAACTCGATATCGCCACTGCGCGTGCACTGATTTGCACATTTTGTGAATCATACGCTTCTTGTGTGTCTGGGTCTGCCTGCCTGGGCCTAAGCTTCCATAGGGAGGGTGTTGTTCGTCCCCTCTCTTTCCTCTTCCCTGCGCTCGTCCGTCAGCCCCTTCCGCTCGTTTGCAGCAGCGACAACGACGGCAGCAACAGCAGCAACAGCAGCAACAGCAGCAGCAGCAACGCCGAATTCACTTTCGTTCATTGCCCTCTCCTTTGTATACGGAGGAGGAAAAAAAAAGAGACCTCGGTCGCCATTTTTCAGACGGGCATTGTATGCACGCTCGTTACAGCAGTGACTTCGATCACGAGTTGTCATCGCTCGAGTCTGCAAAGATGTCAAGTAATGGTACAGAGGTGAGGAGAATCGGGAACATTATCTCTCTTGGGAGTCAAATGATCCCAATGAATAGTCAAAAAATTGTTCATTTGCCAAATCCCAAATTCCCTTATTATTCGACCGACCTGACGAAGCTGCTCTTATCTCTAGAGTGCCGGCCTACTTAAAGGACTGTTGTCGTCGAGCCCTTTTACCTCAAATGAGATTGCAGCATCCATGAAATGCATATGGGGCGAGCATAATGACGTGGGTAAACAAAGCGAACCTCCCCTCCCCCCTTCAGTTACGTTGGAGTGTGTGTGCGTGTACAAGTTACTTTGTGCGTCTGCTTTCCCTTTTAGTTGCTTAGTGCGATGCAATGCGTCGTGCTCGACGTGTAAAGAACTGTTGTAGTCCCCTGCTGCGGCGGCTGCTGCCGCGAGTGCCACACGCACGCTGCTTTCATCCGTTGCCGGCGTCGGAGTCGCCCGCTAACTTGCTGCTGCCGTCGCAGCCGCCGACAACGTCGGCGCTGCTGCTGCTCTCCTCGTCCCTGCACATAAAGTGAGAGTTCATTGACCTGCTTGCTTCTGCTGCTACCACGAAGAAGAACAAGAACAAGAAGAGGAAGGAGGAGGAGGAGAAGGAGAAGAAGAAGAAGAAGAAGAAGAAGAAGAAGAAGAAGAAGAAGAAGAAGAAGAAGAAGAAGAAGAAGCAGAAGAAGAAGAAGAAGAAGCAGGAGAAGGCGGCGAAGAAGAACAAGAGGAACAAGAACAATCTCTACCACAAGGAGGAGAAGAACCAGAAGTGAATGTGCGAATGAAGTTCTGGAGATGGGAGGGAAAGAAAGAAGTTCTTAAGGAAAGCGTCTCCACCATCTGACGCCTTGTGCAGTTTTGAGGGGAAAAAATTCGCTCTTCCAGGAGTGCAAACACGCAGACCGTCTCTGCTGCTGTGCACGCAAGTCTCTGATATGCACATCTCCTTTGTGCAGAACATTATATAAATGGGCCGACATCAGACACCTCCTGACTGAAGGAGGCACCTTTTTTGCTTCTTAAATGCTTCTGCTCGGCGATGATCTCGGCGGCGACAACAATAGCATTTCCATTTCTTAGAATTTCTCCTTGATTCCGGTCCAAGTGTTGTTCGTCAGTGACGGCGGCAGTTGGAGGTCATTGAACGCACTCCGCCTTTGTGCTCAGTCTCTCTCTCTACCCCCACCCCCCATTTTCCCCTCTCTTTTTTCTCTCTCCGTTGGGGGGAAGGAAAAAAAAGAAGAGTGAATGACCGCATTTTTTGCTTAAAGTCCCGTCCCATACTTTGGCCAGCTCAGCTCTCACGTACCTAGACACAACAAGCTCGAGAACTGCTGCTCGGCCGCCCTGGCGCGTGGGTGTCAGGAGAGTCGGCGCAACAGCATCGGAGACGTCGCGGAGGACAAGGGAAACACACACGACTTTATAGGAGTGAAGAATCCCCCCCCCGTCCCTAACAGGGTCGGTCCGGGCAGCCAGTGACAACTCGTGCTCAGAAGTCGCGGTCATTTGACAAGAGAGACGTTGCTTGTTTTGACAACGGCCAAGGCCTTCGAGCTGTCAGCGTCGTCGTCGTCGTTGTTGTTCTTGATACCACCTTGATGCAGAAATTCATTTGGCAAGGAGGACTCCGCTGCTGTCTTTTTGCCTCTGCGTCGTTGGCTTCGTCGCTGACAGGGCGAAAGAGAAATGTACTTGGAGGAAAGAGATTTCACTTCTCACGCAGTTCAGCTCCTCGATGTTCAAGTAGGAGGGAGAGCGCGCAGGTGATTGCACCGTTAGAAACACCTCGCACTAATCTGCTGGACGTACGTAAAGGTGGAGGAAAGCAGACGAAGGCGAAAGAGAGAAAGAAGGGAGGCACTTTCACAGGAAGCAACGGTTTGTTGCCATCAGGCAGGCGGCGGACTCGGGGCATGCAACACACACAGGTAGTTGCGGTGGTTTCAGGCCGCTGGAGAGAAAGAGAATCTGGCAACAGCCAAGAAACTTCCCGAAGACGTCGCCGACGGTAACATTGCGTTGCCAACTCGCACGGGGGGGGGGGGGGGGGGGCCATAAGTCGAACGAACGGAAATGTTGCGGCGTGGTTGGGGTGTCGAATTTTTTATTGTAAAGACCCACAACAAAACAGAAAGGAAACGAACGATTGCGGCGGTGGGGGTG